>ENA-OYCR01000109-OYCR01000109.1-human-gut-metagenome-genome-assembly--contig:-NODE-109-length-16966-cov-5.328898_pt1 | contig 16966 bp, 14 predicted proteins | sample MGYA00243457_ERZ652881 | MGnify/ENA primary metagenome ERZ652881 (study PRJEB26926, sample SAMN06164391) | human gut metagenome | biome: ENVO:00009003; feature: ENVO:2100002; material: ENVO:00002003... | reverse complement strand
CGAGATAGGAGTCCGTCTCGTGGGCTCGGAGATGTGTATAAGAGACAGACGGTGACCCGTTGTCGGACGAAGTGAAAGAACGTTTGGTTTTTGAGTTGTACATTATGAAGACGATGGGTTTCCCCGGTTACTTCCTGATTGTACAGGACTTTATCAATGCCGCCCGTACGCAATTGGGCGTTTCGGTGGGACCGGGACGTGGTTCGGCTGCCGGTTCGGCTGTGGCGTACTGCTTGGGCATAACCAAGATAGACCCTATCCAGTACGACCTGCTGTTTGAGCGTTTCCTTAATCCCGACCGTATTTCCTTGCCTGATATTGATGTGGACTTCGATGATGACGGACGCGGTGAAGTGTTGCGCTGGGTAACGGAAAAGTATGGTCAGGAGAAGGTGGCACATATCATCACGTATGGTACTATGGCAACTAAGCTGGCCATCAAGGATGTCGCCCGTGTACAAAAGCTGCCTTTGTCGGAATCTGACCGTCTGGCAAAATTAGTTCCCGATAAAATTCCCGATAAGAAACTGAATCTTCCCAATGCCATCGCCTATGTGCCTGAGCTTCAGGCTGCGGAAGCATCGCCCGACCCGCTGGTGCGCGATACGTTGAAGTATGCCAAGATGCTGGAAGGTAACGTGCGCGGTACGGGTGTGCATGCCTGCGGTACGATTATCTGTCGTGACGACATCACCGACTGGGTTCCTGTGAGCACGGCAGATGATAAGGAAACGGGAGAGAAGATGCTCGTTACCCAGTACGAGGGTTCGGTCATTGAAGATACCGGATTGATTAAAATGGACTTCCTGGGACTGAAGACCCTTTCCATTATCAAGGAAGCTGTTGAAAATGTACGTTTACACCGGGGACTGTCGTTGGATATCGACAAGATTTCCATTAAAGACCCCGCTACCTATAAATTATACTGCGACGGACGGACTATCGGTACCTTCCAGTTCGAGTCCGCCGGCATGCAGAAATACCTGCGCGAGTTGCAGCCAAGTACTTTCGAGGACCTGATTGCCATGAATGCTCTTTATCGTCCGGGACCTATGGACTATATCCCTGACTTCATCGACCGTAAATGGGGACGCAAGCCTATTGAGTATGATATTCCCATCATGGAGAAATATCTGAAAGATACCTACGGCATTACCGTCTATCAGGAGCAGGTGATGCTTCTGTCCCGTTTGTTGGCAGACTTTACCCGTGGTGAGTCCGATGCCTTGCGTAAGGCAATGGGTAAGAAACTGCGCGACAAGCTGGACCATATGAAGCCGAAGTTCATTGCTGGCGGACAGAAGAACGGACACGATGCGAAGGTGCTCGAAAAGATTTGGGCGGACTGGGAGAAGTTTGCATCCTATGCTTTCAATAAATCTCATGCCACCTGCTATTCATGGGTTGCCTATCAGACGGCGTTCCTGAAAGCCAATTATCCGGCAGAGTACATGGCTGCCGTAATGAGCCGAAGCTTGTCCGATATAACGACGATAACCAAACTCATGGACGAATGTAAGTCCATGGGCATCAAGGTGCTTGGGCCCGATGTGAACGAATCGAACCTGAAGTTTACCGTGAACCCCGAAGGTAATATCCGTTTCGGATTGGGTGCGGTGAAAGGAGTAGGTGAGGGTGCTGTGCAAAGTATCATGGAAGAGCGTGCGAAGAACGGGCCTTATACCGGTATTTTCGATTTTGTGCAGCGCGTCAATCTGAATGCCTGCAACAAGAAGAACTTGGAATGTCTTGCCCTTGCCGGTGGTTTTGACAGCTTCCCTGAGTTGAAGCGCGAACAGTATTTTGCCGTCAATACCAAGAATGAAGTCTTTATTGAGACATTGGTGCGCTATGGCAACCGTTATCAGGCAGATAAGGCGGCAGCGGTCAACTCCCTGTTCGGCGGAGAAAATGTAGTGGACATAGCCACTCCCGAAATTCCGCAGGCAGAACGTTGGAGTGATCTCGACCGGTTGAACAAGGAGCGGGACTTGGTAGGCATTTATCTCTCCGCTCATCCCTTGGATGAATATGCCGTGGTGCTGGAATATGTTTGTAACACACACATGGCGGAACTGGAGGACAAGACCGCCCTTGTGGGACGTGAAATAACTATGGGGGGCATCGTTACTTCCGTCCGCCGGGGCATCAGTAAAAACGGCAATCCTTATGGCATTGCCAAGATAGAGGACTATTCCGGTTCGGCAGAGTTGCCTTTCTTCGGAAACGACTGGGTGACTTACCAGGGATACCTGGGCGAGCGTACCTTCCTTTATATAAAGGCGCGCTGCCAGCCTAAACAGTGGCGGCAGGACGAACTGGAGCTGAAGATTACCTCAATGGAACTGCTTCCCGATGTAAAGGAAAAACTGATAGAGAAGATAACAATCCTTATCCCGCTCGGCGTGCTGAACAAGGCATTGGTGACGGAATTGGCGGAACTGACGAAGGAGCGTCCCGGTACAACGGAACTTTACTTTAAAGTGACCGACCCGGAGAGCAAGATGACCCTTGACCTGGTGTCCCGTCCGGTGAAGCTTTCCGTAGGCCGTGAGCTGATCTCTTATTTAAAAGAGCGTCCGGAGCTTGATTTTCGGATAAATTAATTATCTTTGCTTCACTGATGGCAGTAGGCGGATAATGCTGATACTGTACTGTTGAATTGATATTTAACTTAATATTTAGAAGAAATGGCATTAGAAATTACAGACAACAACTTCAAGGAAATCCTGGCAGAGGGTAAACCTGTGGTAATTGATTTTTGGGCGCCGTGGTGCGGACCTTGCAAAATGGTGGGTCCTATCATTGAAGAACTGGCCGGCGAATATGAAGGCAAAGCGCTTATCGGTAAATGCGATGTAGACGAAAACGGAGATGTTGCCGCCGAATACGGTATTCGCAATATTCCTACCGTACTGTTCTTCAAGAATGGAGAACTGGTGGACAAGCAAGTGGGTTCTGCTCCTAAACCGACTTATGCAGCGAAAATTGAAGCACTGTTGTAAGGTGGTGGTACTATTAATCCTTTAAAGATATAAAGCTATGGGACTGGAAGACGATTTTTTGAAGAATGATCTCGATGATGAAAAGACCATTGAGTACATCAAAAACTATTTGCCGCAGGAGTTGAAAGAGAAGTTCTCTGACGATGAGTTTTATTATTTTCTCGATTTGATTGACGAGTATTATTCCGAGAGCGGCATCCTCGATGTGCAGCCCGACGGTGACGGATATATCGAAGTCGATCTGGGAAAAATCGTAGATTACATCATCAAGGAAGCTCATAAAGACGAAATGGGCGATTATGATCCGGATGAAATCCTTTTCATCGTGCAGGGCGAAATGGAATACACGGAGTCATTGGAGGATGAGTAATTCACAGTTTGGATTATAATGAAAAAGGAAAGGCGCGGGATGAAAACCTGCGCCTTTCCTTTTTTCCGGTATGGTGTATATCAGTCTTTCCGTTTATGTTACCGGCGGAGTATTCAGAAAAAAGAATACCGCCGTGCCGATAAGTATCATTCCCAATACGCCGTAAAACCAGCGTGCTTGCCGGCGGCCTACATTCCGTACGACAAACTGCGTGTTCTGGGCGGTAAAGAACCAATCCCAATCTAAGATTGCAGCCAGCAGGGAGATAATTCCCGCAACGGCAAAGATACCCTGAACGATGTACTGGCTCATGTAGTGCGATTAGTGGTTGATGATTAACGGCCGGTACTAATCCAGCGGTTGCAGTGTAACTTCCCGTTCACCGTTTTCTATCTCTTCGATAGTGACTTTCACGGTATTTCCCGGCAGCAGTTCTTCAATCAGTTCCGGCCATTCGATGAAGCAGAGCGCACCGCTGTACAGATAATCTTCGTATCCCATATCGTACACCTCTTCCAGTTTCTTGATCCGGTAGAAATCGAAGTGGTAAATCAACTCTCCGGCAATTTCGGAACGGTATTCGTTTACGATGGCGAAAGAAGGGGAGGTAATGACATCGGATACGCCGAGCTCTTCGCAAACCGCCTTGATAAAGGTGGTCTTGCCGGCTCCCATTTTGCCGTAAAAAGCAAACACGGTATTGTCGCCCATTGCTTCGACGAACCGGCGGGCGGCTTCATGAATCTGGTCTAATGACTGAATCTTGATTTCCATTATTTTGTATTTTTCTGCAAAGATAATGCAAACCGAGAGCATAAAAAATGAACGTGCTCATTTTTTATGCCGAGGCGCAGCTTATCTTCGCTTTTTCTGCAAAGATAACCAAAAACTTTTTCCCCCTTTACAGATTGCATAAATAATAATGGAGAAGAAGATGATGGCTGCTCCCGAAGGAACATTGAGATAGTATGAAATGAGCAGCCCGCCCAGGCAACTGAGGTAACCGATGCCCACAGACAGCCAGATGATGCGGTGAAACCTATGCGAAAAGAGATTGGCAGTCATCTGCGGGATTGTCAGCAATGAGATAACCAGCACGATGCCCACCATACGCAGGCAGGCTACGATAGTCAGTGCAATGAACATCATCAGTACATACTCAAAGGTCTGTACGGGTATTCCTTGCGAACGGGCGAATTCGCGGTCGAATGCCACATAGATTATCGGATGCAGGAAAAACGAGAAGAACAGGATAAGCAGTGCTGCCAGTCCGCCCAGCAGGGCGATGTCGCTAAATGTAATAGTCAGGATATTCCCGAACAGGTAGGCGGAGAGGTCGGGTGCAAATCCGGGAGACAGGAATGTGAATATGATGCCCAATGCCATTCCCAGTGTCCAGAATACCGCAATGGCAGAGTCCTCGCGCATGTCTTTCCGCTTGCTGAGCCATTCCACGCCGAATGCCGACAGTACGGAAAAGACCGCTGCCGACAGAATCGGTGAAATCCCCGCATACAGTCCCAGGCCTATACCGCCGAAAGAGGCATGCGTCAGTCCGCCGCTGATAAAAACCAGCCTCCGGGTGACGATGTACGTACCGATAATTCCGCAGACAATGCTTGCCAGCAGACTGCCGATAAGGGCATGTTGAAAGAATGTATATTGTAAAAGTTCCATGCGGCGGGGGTTAGTGATTATTTCTTCTTTCTCCTACAATCAGGAATACTTCGTCTTTTATATTGTCGGGCAGTGCAATGCCGCGCAGTTGCAGGCTGCGCACCCACCCTGCCACGTCTTCCGACTGCATGGTGTAGAACACGTCACGGAACTCATCTTCCTGTTCGGGCGTATACTCGTCGGGAGCGGTTCCGATGTATTTGTCCAGCTCCTCGTCGTCATAGTATTCTATCTTCTTGCTGACGGCGGCGAGCAGGCTCTCTTTTTCGCATACCTCGTGCTGTCCGCAACATTCCGCATCCACTTCCTGTACTTCGGGCATAGCGTCCAGTTCGCCATTGTCAATTTTCTTCTGGAGTCTGCGGTTGCGTACGGTTCCGGCTATGGCAGCTACGACGGCAAGGGCAATCAGGCTAATAATCAGTATCCACATACGTTCTCTTTCCTTGAAAAAAGTGTCCTTATACAATAGAACGGACAAAGATACACATTGTTTTCGTATCTGCCCGCTTTTGAACAGGCAAAAAGAAAGTGTGCCGGAATGCTTTTCGGTTGTCATGCAATCAGGCTGTCCGCAGCGGTGCGTCGGGCGATGTTAATGACAGATGGTAAAGCCTGCTTGCTTCAAATCTTCCCAATAGCCCGGATAGGATTTGGATACTACCTGGGGTTCGTCAATCCTTATCTGCGGCAGTGCGATGCAGGCGGGGGCAAATGCCATTGCCATGCGGTGATCTTCGTAGGTGGCGATAACGGGAGCGCTTTCGGCAGGGCAGCGTTCACCCTCCCACAGCAGGATGCTGTCCTGCTCGGAACGTACCGCATAGCCTAATTTGCGCAGTTCGGCGATAAGGGCGGTGATGCGGTCGGTCTCCTTGATTTTGAGGCTTTGTAGGCCGGTAAAGCGGAAAGGGATATTCATCAGGCAGCAAGTGACGACAAAGGTCTGCGCAAGGTCGGGAATATCTACCATATCTTCTTCGAGACGGTCAACGGGCGTCCCCGCAAGTGTGAGCCGCACCCCTTTGTCCGTGTATTCGGTATGTACGCCCAGGCGGGAGAAAATCTCCGCACCGCGGCTGTCACCCTGATAACTGTGGGGGAACAGTCCGAGCAGCTCTACCGTTTCCTCTTCATTCCCTTTCGGTGACTCTCCACTCCCCGTTTTCCGTTTTTCATTCCCCCTCAACGCCAATATCTGATACCAGTAGGATGCCGCGCTCCAGTCGCTCTCTACAGTGAACGGAACGTCCCGGTAACCGCCGGGATATACAGTGATACTGTTTTCGGAACTCCATTCGGCACGTCCGCCGAAGTCCCGTATGAGCTTGAGGGTGAGTTCGATGTAAGGACGGGAAATGATACAGCCCGTAAGATGCAGGTGCAACCCTTTGGGAAGAACAGCTCCTATCATCAGCAGGGCGGATATATATTGTGAACTCACGTTCCCGGCAAGCGATATTTCACAGCCTTGCAATTCCGAACCGGTGATGCGCAGGGGCGGGAAGCCCTCATTGCCTGCGTACTCGATGTTTGCACCGAGCTGGCGCAGGGCGTCTGTCAGAATACGGATGGGCCGCTGCTGCATACGTTGCGTTCCGGTAATGATACGGACACCGGGCGTTACGCTGAGGTAGGCGGTGAGAAAACGCATGGCTGTCCCTGCCGCCATGATGTCTATATGTTCGGGATTGCCTTGCAGCGCACGCACCATGACGCGGGTATCGTCGCAATCGCTCAGATTGCAAAGTGCCTGTCTGCCATGGGCAAGGGCGTGCAGGATAAGCGCACGGTTACTGATACTTTTGGATGCCGGCAGCCGGATAGCGGCATGCATCGGTGCATCGGGAGCGGAAACGGTATAACGCATAGTTGTATTTGTTAAGTTACGGTAGCGGATGACTTTATACTCCGCTTGCAAAAGTAAGACAAATCTTTGGGAAATGGAAACTGTTGGCTCCACATTCGTGCTTTTCAGAATACCGGATGCAGGCAATCGGCGGGCAGTTCCGCTTCGCCCCAGTCTATCATTGCATTGAACAGGCGGACGGTGGAATAAGCCGAAAGTTCTTCCATGCGTATGTCCTTTTCCGTAAGAATACCTTTGTCCAGCAGTTCGGCGCGTTTGGTCCCTTTCAGCAGGGGGTGTTGCGGAGTATGCCAATGGCTGCCGTCAAAGAGGGCGATGTTGGCGATGCTGGTGTCGGTGAGCAGATGCCGGCGTACAATCAGAATATCATCATACGCGCCGCGCCGGGCAAACAATTGGTTGAGCGCACTGCGGTCGGTGCTTTTGCAGGCGTAGTCGATGTCGTCGGCCTGTATCAGTGCCAGTGAGCGGACGGGGCGCAGGGTATAAGGGGTACAGGTCACTTCCTCGATGCCGTTTTGCCCGTACACTATACGCAGCTTGTGTACGCCGCTTCCGGGAATGGCGGGCAGGTAGCCGGTCAGTTGCAGAGCGGGGCTTTCAGGCCAGAAGTGCGTACGGGTATCGTTCATTCTCCGTTCATGGTAAGCCATGTTGCGCACTTCTCCGCAATCCACCCGTATGGTTTCAATAAATCGGCACATATATTTTCTGTATTACTTCGTTGTATTCGCTTTCCCAACGGCTTTGGGCGGTGATGCCGCCGCCGGCTTTGAAATAGAGCTGTCCGTCTTCCTGCTCGATGAAGCGTATCATGACGGCGCTGTCCAGCCGTCCGTCGGCGTAGCAGCCCATGACTCCGGTGTAGAATCCCCGTTCGTAGCCTTCCGCTTCGGCAATGATTTGCATGGTACGCGGTTTGGGAGCGCCGGTAATGGAGCCGGCGGGCAGCAGGCTGAACAGAATATCGCCGAGACGCTTTGTGTAATCGCTGGGCAGCATGCCGCATATTTCGGAGCTTGTCTGCAGGATAGGCCCTTTGTTGGTCTGCAGGCGGTCTATGTAGCGGTAGGACGCTACGGTGACGTGTTCGGAAACCATGCTGAGGTCGTTGCGTATCAAGTCTACAATCGTGGCATGTTCGGCAGCTTCTTTGGCATCGTCCAGCAGGATTGATTCGGCATGGGGCAGGGTGGCGTCAATCGTGCCTTTCATCGGGAAGGATTTTATCCTGCCCTCTTCCATGCGGACGAAGATTTCGGGCGAGAAGCAGACGAACCGATCTTTCAGCCAGAGCTTGTACAGGGCGTGTGAATGCAGGAACACATCTTTCAGCGTCAGGTTGGTGCGGAGCGGCACTTTGCATGTCAGATTGGTCAGGTAGCTGTTGCCGCCCAGCAGGTTGCGCCTCACGGTATCGAAAGAACGGCGATAGTCGGCGGGAGCGGGCGGTGTGAATTCCCAGTCTATCGTTCTGGCATACCGGGCATCGGCATCAGGTGCATTGCCTGTTCCTCTGAACTGGTAGAGGCATACGGACGCATCTATCCCGTCGAGAGGTTCTACATACGAATGTTCCTGCATGTAGTCGATAACAAACAGGAAGGGCGTACCGTTGCGCCCGAACGTATTCATCCGGGCAATAGCTGTTTCTTTATCCAGTGCTTTCATTGTCTTAAATCATTGTAGCTATGATTTGAATGGACAGTATGAGGAATACCATTGCAATGGGGTAGACCGTTGCGTATGCCACGCTCGGAATATTACTGTCGGTCATGGAATCGGCAGCCGCCAGACCGGGGGTACTTGTCATGCCGCCGGTAATGGTTCCCAAGAGGTCGAGAATACTGATTTTAAACACCATCCTGCCTACAATCACGGCTATCAGCATGGGAACCAGGGTAATGGCTGCGCCTACTCCGAACAGCAGCCAGCCGCTTTCCTGGAAGGTGGCAACCAGGTTCTTTCCTGCCGACGTACCTACTTCGGCGAGGAACAGCAGCAGTCCCAACTGTCGCAGCAGTTGGTTGGCAGGGCCCGACATCGACCAGATGACAGGCCCCGTCTTGCCTATTGCGCTGAGGAACAGGGCCACTATCAGGATACCGCCCGTCAGTCCCGGTGAGAACGACAAACCGCCGGGAAAGGATATATTCAGTTTGCCGAACAGCACTCCGAGCACAATACCCATTGCAATCGGGAAGAAATCGGTATCGGACAGTTTCTTGGCGTTATTGCCCAAGAGGCGCGCCAGTCCTTTCAGTCCTTCCTTTTCGCCTACCACCGTCAGCTTGTCGCCGAATTTCAGCGCGAGGTCGGGCGAGGGGGCAAGGTCTATTCCGCTTCGGCGGACACGCGTCACAGTACAGCCGAAGTTCTTCATCAGGTTCAGGTCGCCCAGTTGCTTGTTTATCATATCCTTTTTGGTCAGCAGCAGGGATTCTATCTCTTGGGTGTGGCTGAGCGGGAGTTCCCCTTCCTCGCGTTCGCCCACCAGGGTGGCAAGCTGGTTCAGGGCTTCGTCACTGCCCACTGCCTGTATGTAGTCGTTTTCACGGAGTACGGTGTGTGCGGTGGGGATGGAGATTTGCTCGCCGTGCTTGTGGCGGGAGATTACGGCACCGGTTATGGCACGGGCATTGATTTGCATCAGGCTGCGTCCGAAAACTATGGGGTTCGTGACACGGTAGATGCAGGTGAGTAGTTCGGGAAACTGTCCGCGGCGCTCTTTCTCCAGGCGGCGGGCTTCCCGGTCGAGGTCGATGTGCATGATGCGGGGTAGCAGTTTCACGAACAGGATAACGCCGATTACTCCGAACGGATAGGCGATACCGTAGGCAATGGATGCCAGCGGCGAGTGGGTGCTGTCAATGGCAACGGCAAGTCCCGGCGTACTGGTAAGCGCTCCGGCTATGAGTCCCACCACGCTCGGCGTGTCGATGTCGAAGGCATATTTCAGCCCCGTTGCCGTGAGGGCGGCGGAGCAGATAATGAGCAGGGTGATGATGATGAGGGTCTTCCCTTTGCTCCGGAAGGAGTCGAAGAAGCCGGGTCCCGCCTGTATGCCGATGGTGAAGATGAACAGTACGAGTCCGAAGTTACCCAGTTCCTTGGGGATGATGACGCCGAAATGCCCGAATAGCAGGGCGATGAAAATAACGGCGGATACGTCGAGTGACAATCCTTTGATTTTAATCCTTCCCAACATGAAGCCGAGGGCTACGATGAGGAACAGGGCGAAATAAGAGGAATTGAGCAAGTCTGTGAACATAGGCTTTGATGAATTAGGTCTTTTCTTGGGAACAAAGGTAATGGAAAAAAGTTAGATAGGGAAGGCTATTTTCCTTTTCGGTTTTATTGCTTACCTTTGCAGGTTTTAAAAGAATGAAGAAAAACGTTTTATGGAAATCGATTTAACTACCCCCGCTTTGCTGTTCTCGGCAATATCTTTGATAATGTTGGCATATACCAACCGTTTTCTGTCCTATGCCGGTCTTGTACGTGCTTTGAAAGAGCAACATCAGAAGAGTCATTCGTCGGTGACGGCCGCACAGATTGCCAATCTGCGGCAACGGCTTTACCTGACGCGGGCTATGCAGGTAACCGGCATAGCAAGCCTGCTGCTGTGTGTGGTCAGCATGTTCTTTATCTATATCCGGCTTCATCTGGTATCGGTCTATATCTTCGGCCTGGCATTGGTGCTGCTGATTATCTCGCTGGCAATTTCGGTGTATGAGATTTATATCTCGGTGAAGGCATTGGAGATACATCTGAATGATATGGGCGATTGAAAAGGAGCTGCCGGAAGCCCCGACATATTGTTATACAAAAAAGAGGGTGTGTCAAAACTAACATTCGCTTGCTATTTGTTTCTTTTTAGGCACGGATTACACGGAAAATACAGATTTTCTTTGTTCTTTTTCCGTGAAATCCGCGAAATCCGTGCCTAAAAGAAATCATCATTTATCCAGCTCTTTCAGCAGTTCTTCTACGGCAACTTTCAGTTGGGTATCTTCACCCTTTACAATGGTTTCGGGCGAGTTGGCCACTTTGATGTCCGGTTCCAGTTGGCTGTTCTCCAGGTAGCTGCCGTCGGGCAGGCGGTAACCCACCACGGGGATGCCGAATACGAGCGACGGGTCTTGCAGACGCTCCCAGGATACGCTTGTCATGGTTCCCGGAACGGGCATACCCACCAGTTTGCCGATATTCCGGTGGCGGTACACCCACGGTGTGCCGTGTGCATTGGAATAGTTGGCTTCGCAGGTCACCATAATGGAAGGCTTGTTCCAGCGGCGGCTGGGCATGTCGCAGGCTTCGCGGCCGCGAACCACTTGCGTGAAGTATTTCTGGCCGCTGAATAGAATTTCGATGTCCTCGTGCAGGCGTCCGCCGCCATTGAAGCGGGTGTCGATGACGATGCCCTCGCGGTTGTTGTATTTGCCCAAAATGTCCGAGTAGACGGAACGGAAACTGTCATCGCCCATTGATTCGATATGAACATATCCCAGCCGTCCGCCGGACCATCTGTCCACATCTGCCGCACGTTGTTTCACCCAGCGGGTATAGAGCAGGGTGTTCAGCGCGCTGCCGCTTATCGGAATTACCACTTCTTCCCAGCATTCTTTGGTTTGCGGGTTGTAGAGTGAGACGAGGGTTTTCTTTTTGGCTTTATCATTCAATAATGTGTAGTAATCCATTTCAGGGGTAATCTCTGTGCCGTCAATCTTTTCAATGATGATGCCTGCCTTTGCTTTGGTTGAGGCGTTATCGAACGGACCTTTCTCTATGACTTCGGCAATGCGCATCCCTTTGTCCCGGTAATTCCAGTCGAAAAGCAGTCCCAGGCTGGCAGTCGGTTCGCTTTGTCCGGAAGCGTAGTAACGGCCGCCGGTGTGCGATACGTTCAGCTCGCCCAGCCATTCGCTCAACAGTTCGGCAAAGTCGTAGTTATTGTCTATGTGAGGCAGGAACTTGCGGTAGGCGGCGCTCATGGCATCCCAGTCTACACCGTGCATATCGGTGTTGTAGAAACGCTTCTTCTGCTGTTTGTACACGTGGTTGAACATATATTCGCGTTCCGCCGCCAAATCCATTTTGGCTTGTGCCCGGTAAGTGACAGGCTTCAGCTCATCGGATGCCATATTCATCTTCTGCATGGTTTTGCCGCCCAGCAGGAAAAGGTTCTTGCCGTCTTTGTCCATTTCCATGGAAGCCCAGCCGGCATCCATTTTGTGAAGCAGCCGGGTGTCTTTCTTGCGGAGATCCATTTTCCAAAGGTCGTAACCGCCTTCAAAGGCGGCAAAGTAATAAAGGGTCTCACCGTCTTTGGAGATGATGACGCTGCCCATGTCCGAGGAATTCGGGGTGAGGCGTACCATGCGGTCTTCCATGTTTTTCAGTTCTACGGTGATGTCCTTTACCTGAGCCTTGTCATCGTCCGCGGCTTTTTCTTGTCCTGCATCTTTCTTGCTGCCTTTCTTACCTTTGGCAGTGTCCTTGCTTTGCGCTTTTTTCTGTTCGGCTTCCAGTTCCTTGCGCAGTTCGTAGTCTTCCTTGCTCAGGCAGTATTTGTCGTAGGCGTCCTGATTGAGGAAAACGAGCATGGCATCGTCCTGCGAACCCCATGAGGCATGAGCGCGCATGCCGTAACGCTCCGTCTTGAAGAGAATGGCATTGCCGTCGAGGGCAAAACGGGGCGAACCGCTCATGTAGCCGCTGTTGGTCAGGTTGATGATGGGGCTGTTGCCCTGTGCGCTGACAAGACCTATATCGGAATACGGGTCGTGCCTGTTGCCGATGAATTCGAGGGTGAACCATTTTCCGTCCGGCGACCAGGCATAGTCGAACCCGCCGCTCGTGCTGTACCAGGTGGAGCCATCGGTAATCTGGCGCACTTTCTTCGTATCAAGGTTCACCACCATGAGGCGGGTACGGTCTTCTATGAATGCCAGCTCTTTACCGTCGGGCGAGAATTGCGGGAAAGCACGCTCAACGGTGGCTGACGGCAACAATGCCTCTTCTTCTACGATGGTGGCGTTCGGGAAGTTGGGGTCTTCCTTGCGGACTATTTTGGCAAGATACAACTGCCAGTTGCCGTTGCGCTCACTGGCATAAGCCAGCGTGCGGTTGTCGGGTGCGAAGGACAGGCCGCTTTCACCGGCAGGGGTGTGGGTTATCTGTTTGGTTGTGGCATAGTCTGCCGAAGTGACGAACACTTCGCCACGGGCGATGAATGCCACTTGCTTGCCGTTCGGCGAAACGGTTGCCGAGGTGGCTCCATTGGTAAAGGTCAGGCGGGCTGTATCGGGCCGGTCGTCGCGGATAATCTCTATTTGTACTTTTTGCGGGGCGGCGCCATCCTGCTGGGTATATATTTCACCGTCGTAACCATAGCACAATGTTCCGTTGCCGCTTATGGAGAGGAAGCGCACGGGATGGGTCTTGAAACTGCTTACCGCTTTTACCGCTTCGGGGTGTGCCGGTTGCAGGGAGTACACATTGAACGAACCGCCGTTGCGTTCGCTCAGGAAGTACAAGGTCTGTCCGTCCGGCGAGAGGACGGGGTTGCGGTCTTCGCCCGCGTGGCGGGTGAGGTTGGTGTGCTTCTCTGTACGGCAGTCGTACATCCATATGTCGCGTGTAATGGAAGAGGTGTGGTGCTTCCGCCACTGGTCTTCAAATCCTTTTTGGTCTTGGTAGAAAAACATGTCGCCTGTTTTGTCGAAGCAGAGGGCTTCGGCGGGAGTACCCAATACCTGTTCGGTGCGTCCGCCGGTTGCGGGGACTTTATAAAGCTCGGTCATGGCAGAACTGGGGAAGAGCGCACTTCCGGCCGGGTCCTGTATGGCGGCGGAGAAAAGGATATACTTGCCGTCGGGCGTGAATGCGGAAGGGATTTCTCCTGCCGAGTTGGTGGTCAGGCGTTGTGCCGCACCGCCATCGGACGGCATTACGAAGACGTCGAAGTTTCCTTGCCTGTCGCTGGCAAACGCTATCTGTTTGCCGTCCGGCGACCATACGGGAGACGATTCGTAAGACTCCTGCGTGGTGAGCTGCGTGGCCGTACCGCCTTTTGCGGAAACTTTGTAGATGTCTCCCTTGTAACAGAAAACGATTTCCGTACCGTCGGGTGAAATCTGTATGTCGCGCATCCAGAGAGGAGTTGCGGCATAGGTGGTGAGGGTAGTGAAACCCAGTGTGAGATAAGCAAAAATTTTCTTCATATCGGATAGGGTTCTATTAATATTCTTGGGGGGATTGAAGCCTTTTTCGGTGAGACAGTCTTTCGCGGCTATTTGATACCTCTTGCTTTGTAGATTATCTCTTTGGCATTGTTGATGTCCTGGAGTTTCTCTTCGGCGGCGCGTTTGATGTCTTCTCCCAGTGTGGCTACCCGGTCGGGGTGGTGCTTCAGTACCAGTTTGCGATAGGCGGCACGCACCTCCTCATCGGTGGCTGTAGGAAGAATTTCCAGAACTTTGTAGGCAGCTTCCAGGGAGTTGCCGCCCAGGTTGAGCATGGATTCCACTTCTTTTTCGGACAGTCCCATATAGGTTGCCACTTCTTTCAGCGCTTCTATCTCTTCGCGGCAGACGTTGTTGTCGCTCCGGGCTATGTTGGCAAGGAATCCCAGCAGTTGCAGGCGTTCCTCGTATGTGAGGTTGGCGGCTATCTGCCTGCCGCAATCACGGATGGTCTGTCTGAATGCGAGAGGATTCTGCATGTCCATTCGCTTGCGTTGCTCGAAGAGGTTGAGCAATATCCGTTCGCCTTCGCCTACTGCCGCAACGCCGAAGTTGGTCCGTAGGAAATTGCGGACATATTCCATTTCACTGTGCATGATGCGTCCGTCTGCCCGTATGATGTACGAGGCCATTACCAGCATCGAAAAAAGAAAACTGTTCCGTTGCCCGGCAAAAACATCTTCCTCAGTCTGTCCGTTGCCATAGTCTGTCGTATAACTTGCAGTATTGCCACCGAGCTCTATCAGCGACCCGAGTGCATATCCTGCCAATGCGCCGAGCGGTCCGCCTGCCATGAAGCCGATGATACCGCCAATCCATTTTCCTGCTCCCATAATTTTGTTCTTTTATCTGCAAAAATAGCAATTCTTATCCGAATAAGAGAAAGGGGTTAAAAAGAAAAACGGTCGTCACTCGTCACTTTTAGTCTCTATCCCTTTGTGGAAGAGCGATACAGACGTGGTGACACGGACGGCGATAGGTGACGACCAAATTCGGTCGTCACGGGAAAAGGCTCTTTTTATCCGTCTTTCAGTTCTTAATCGACCTATAATCAGTATATTATTGTTTAAAACAAGATTTCCTGCATTTGGGGAGATTTTGTTCATATCAGGGGCTAAAAAAGGTTAAACCGTGACTTTGCATCCCGAATGCGTAAGATAAATGCGATTTTGCCTTGTTGTTTTTCCGCTATCGCACCTTGTATAATGTTGCAACAGCATGTAGTATTCCTCGTTTTCCAATTGCGGGCTGTAGAGCTCGTAGCTGCAAACCCTGCGGTTCGCAGTTGGCAACCGCAGGGCCCGCAACTGGAAAACGGGGTTTTTATGGGTCAATGTAAAAACCTGAGGGGTAATATTTGTAAAAATCCTATCTTTGCATAAAACTAACTCAGAAATCTTATGGACAACAACGGCTACCGTCTCCTTCTTCCTGAAGGGACATTGGATTATTTCATCATCTCGGACGTAAAGGAAAGCGCATCGGAAATAGTGATTTATTTAGAAGAAAAGAATGAAGTTCCTAAAGAATACGCAGGAATGAAAGTTGAGAGCAAGGGTTTTTACGAACCTGTTGTGGTTCAGGATTTCCCCATACGCGGCAAGAAGCTTTTTCTGAACGTGCGCCGGCGCAGGTGGGTTGTCAAGGATGAGAACCGTTACGTGAGCCGTGACTGGAAACTGGTTGCCGGTGGTAGCCGTATGACGCATGAATTTGCGTCTTTTTTAAAAGAATTATATTGATAAGCTGCCGGTGGGCTGCAGGCTGTTGGGAACGCTGTTCGGGATCGACGGGGAACTGCTCGAGCGGCAATACCGGAATCACCTGAGCGGTTATCTCTGTTGGGAGCAGCTTCCTCATGCCGAAGAATGGCTTCTTTTCGAGAAGAACATCGGTGTTTATGTGGGACTGGATGAAGTCTGCCTTTCCCGCGGAGAATTATATACCGTGTTGATAAACAAGGAGAGAAAAGGCCGTTCGGGCAGTCTTATCGCCGTTGTGAAAGGAACAGATGTAAAGACCGTGACCTCCGTACTGCTCCGTCTTTCCCGCCGCAGACGCTTTCAGGTCAGGGAGATAACCATGGATATGGCTCCGAACATGGAGCAGATCGCCCGCCTCTGTTTTCCCGCCGCACGCCGCGTCACAGACCGTTTCCATGTGCAGAAACTCGCTTATGAGGCGGTTCAGGATATGCGCGTTAAAGCACGTTGGGAGGCTTTGGACGAAGAATCCGTTCAGATCGCCCATGCCAAAGCCTGCGGGAAGATATATCATGCGCCGGTCTTTGAAAACGGTGATTCACGCAAACAGCTTCTTTCGAGAAGCATTTACCTGTTATATAAGAAGGAATCCTTGTGGACGGAATCACAGCGCGTACGCGCCGGCATCCTGTTCCGGGAGTATCCCGATATTAAGAAAGCATACTACCTCTCCATGAGGCTCGGACTGATATACCACCAATGCAGGTATAAGGATGCGGCATTGACGCATCTTGCCCGCTGGTATGACGAGGTGGAAAAATCAGGGTTTCTTGCTTTCGGAAGAGTGGCACGTTCCGTACAGATGCATTACCGGGAAATAATCAACTTCTTTGACAGACGTTCAACAAACGCTGCTTCCGAATCGTTCAATGCAAAAATAAAGGAGTTCCGCACACAATTCAGAGGAGTAAAGGACAGAGCTTTCTTCCTGTTCAGACTGGCGAAAATTTATGCATAAACTATGAATCCCTCAGGTTTTTACGGCTCAGCGGAAATATCTGGTTGGTAAGTTTTAAAATTAGCTATCTTTGCTT
>ENA-OYCR01000084-OYCR01000084.1-human-gut-metagenome-genome-assembly--contig:-NODE-84-length-19274-cov-4.763775_pt1 | contig 19274 bp, 23 predicted proteins | sample MGYA00243457_ERZ652881 | MGnify/ENA primary metagenome ERZ652881 (study PRJEB26926, sample SAMN06164391) | human gut metagenome | biome: ENVO:00009003; feature: ENVO:2100002; material: ENVO:00002003... | reverse complement strand
GCCGTAAAGAGTAACAAATAAACCGCTCAGGCGGGGAGGGCGCGTCCCTCCCCCGCCGATGCGCGAAACCAAATTCAGACCACGATGAAACAGATAAAATCATTGTACCGAAGGCTGCTGCTCCCGCTGCTGGGCGGGCTGGCGCTCACGGCCTGCGAAAAAGACAACGGCGAAGAGACCCGCGTCTCCGAGTTCGGCCCCTACAAGAAAGAGATCATAGCCCCCTGGAAAGGCGGCACGGGGAGCATTCCGGTCCTCGCCAACCAACCCTACGACATCGAACTGATCAATCCCGACAACGGATGGCTCACGCTCGACACCGAGGGCCGCGGAACGCATTTCACGGGCGACGACTATTTCAAATTCCAGGCCACGACCAACGACGGCTTCCCCCGCATGGAGGGCATCCGCCTCTGGACCCACAACCGCGCGGATACCATATACATCAAACAGGAGGGCTTCATCACCCCGAAACTGGACTTCTCGACCCGCAGCATCATGGTGCTCGGCGACGGCGGACGGCTCTGCCGCGACGGGCTCGCACAGCTCGGCGTGGAGAGCGAGCTGGCTCCCGCGCAGCTGCTCTATCAGAACGCCGTAGGTGTCGGCCTCGCCGCGGAGCACGGCACGCCGGTGAGCGCGCAGGAGCTTGCGCCGGTCTACCTGCGCATTTCGCAGGCCGAGCGCGAGCGCAACGCAAGATTACAGCAGGAAGCAACCCAAAAATAAATATATAGTTTACGGAGGACGAAGCAATGGAATCGAAATTTGGCAGCAAGGTACACATCATGGACCATCCCCTCGTAGCCCACAAGCTGACGATCATGCGCGACAAGAACACCAGCGTCAAGGATTTCCGTGAGCTGGTATCCGAGATCGGCATGCTCATCACCTATGAGGCTACCCGGGACCTTCCCCTGACCACCAAGCACATCGAAACACCTATCTGTGAAATGGAAGCGCCCACGCTGGCAGGCCGCAAATTCGTGGTGGTTCCCATCCTCCGTGCCGGTCTTGGTCTGGTAGACGGCGTGCTGCGTCTGGTCCCCTCCGCCCGCGTGGGACACATCGGTATGTACCGCGATGAGGAGACGCTGGAGCCCCATCCCTACTTCTGCAAGATGCCCAAGGACGTAGCCGAGCGTGACGTGCTGATCGTGGATCCCATGCTGGCCACCGGCGGCTCCGCCGCAGAGGCCATCGCCGAGATGAAGAAGTTCGGCTGCAAGCACATCAAGCTGATGGTGCTGGTGGCGGCTCCCGAGGGTATCGAGTATCTGCAGAAGCTTTACCCCGATGTGGACATCTACGCCGGCGCTGTGGACAAGTGCCTCAACGAGAACGGCTACATCGTCCCCGGTCTGGGTGATGCAGGCGACCGCATCTTCGGCACCAAATAAATTTCACGCCAAAAAACGCCCCCATTATGGGGGCGTTTTTGCTGCTGCGGGAAAAGTTCCGCAAAATACTGGGGAATTCCGGCATTTTGCCCGTTTGACGGTAAGGCTAAAGTGTGGTATACTATCCACGATTTTGAATTTCCATCATGAAGGAGCTGCACTATGCGCGTTATCGATTTGGAAAATATTCAGGAATCCATGAACAATGAGACCCAGTTTGTCCTGCGGTGCGAGGAGGTATTCCACGACAAGATCTCCGCAGCCGCGGCTACCATTCTCTCCAGCAACCGGCCTATCGTGGCGCTGACCGGCCCCTCCGGCAGCGGCAAGACCACCTCCGCCATGCGGCTGAAGGACTATCTTGAAAATTTAGGCGTCACCGTATGCCTGCTGAGCATGGACAACTTTTTCCTGCCGCTGGATCAGCGGCCGAAGGAGGCTGCCGATTGGGAGTCCCCCTACTGCGTGAATGTGGATCTGCTGGTATCCTGCATCAGCAAGCTGCTGGACGGCAAGGAGGCCGACATCCCCTGGTATGATTTCAAGTCCGGCAACACAGGCGGCTATAAGAAGATGCAGGGTGAAAAGGACTGCATCGTCATCGCCGAAGGCATCCATATGCTGAACCCCCTGATTTTTGACAAGATCCGCGGCGCGGCCACCGGCATCTATGTGGCGCCCCGCACCCGCATCCTCACTCACAATGACCGCGTGGTGCGGCCGGAGCAGCTGCGGGTGGCGCGGCGGCTCATCCGCGACTACAACACCCGCGGCCATTCCCTGCGGGAGACGGTGGAGCGGGCGGAGAGCGTCAACCGCGGCGAGGTCAACTATATTAAACCCTTCAAGGGCAACGCCGCCATCCACATTGACTCATTCCACGACTACGAGCCCTGCATCCTGGCCAAGTGCCTCAGCGAGATCCCCAACTTCCGCGAGGAGCTGACGCCGGAATACATGAAGGAGCACGATCTTACCGATCTCATCGATGTGGTGTCCACCGTGCCCCCGCTGCATACCCCTTACGTACCCCGCAACTCCATCGTCCGCGAATTTGTGGGCGGCAGCTGCTACGAATATTGATCGTATGTCTAATAAAAGGAGGTCGTATCCATGAACCGTATCATCACCATCAGCCGTGAATTTGGCTCCGGCGGTCGTGAGCTGGGCAAGCGTCTGGCAGAGGCGCTGCATATCCCCTGCTACGACCATGAGATCATCGAAATGATCGCCAAGGAAAACGGCTTTAATGAGGACTACGTAGCGCACGTGTCCGAAAAGAGTATAGAGGCCGCGTACCCCCTGACCATCGGCCACCGGTTCGGCGTACCCCCCTTCCAGATCATGGACCAGCCCATCCGCGTGGCCGTGACCCAGCGGAAGATCCTGGAGAACTTCGCCAAGAGCGGCGATTGCGTCATCGTGGGCCGCGGCGCTGATGTCATCCTGAAGGACTACAAGCCCCTGAACATCTTCGTGTACGCCGATAAGGATTCCAAGGTCGAGCGCTGCCAGCGCCGTGCGCCGGCAGGTGAGAATCTGACCGCCACCGAGATCGAGAAGCGCATGAAGCAGATCGACCGCAACCGTGCCCAGCACCATCAGATGTACAGCGACAGCAAGTGGGGCGCCAAGGAGTCCTACGACCTGTGCGTCAACACCAGCCGCCGCTACGTCAAGGACCTGGTGCCCTCCATCGCCAAATTCTGCGAGGACTGGTTCAACTCCCCCGAATAAAGAGACATGAAAAAATGCCCTCCGGCAGCTGCCGGAGGGCATTTTTTCATATTATCCGGCGGCGGTGGCACACTACCGGCAAAGGAGTGATGGTATGATCCCCTGCACCGACAGCTGCCAGTGGCAGCGGGACGGGCTGTGTACGCTGGATACCTGCAGCACGGCCGGACAGCCCAGTGCCGGTCATCCCTGCGTCCACTACCTGCCTATTTTCCCTGCGCCAGCAGACGCAGCGCCTCCGAGATGTTCCGGACCGGCAGCAGCTCCAGAGAGGAGCGCTCCCGCAGATCAACAGCGTGATGTGCGGGAATGATACACTCTGTAAAGCCCAAACGCTTTACCTCCGAAAGGCGCTGCTCCATGTGACTGACGCTGCGTATCTCGCCGGAAAGGCCCACCTCGCCTACGGCGGCCATGCCGTTGGGCACGGGCTTGTCCAGATAACTGGAAGCGATAGCCACCACGGCGGCCAGATCGGCGGCAGGCTCGTCCAGTGTCAGGCCGCCGATGATATTCAGATAGGCGTCGCACTGGCTGACCTTCAGACCGCCCCGCTTCTCCAGCACTGCCAGCAGCATGGCGGCGCGGTTGTAGTCGAAGCCGTTGCTGCTGCGAAGCGGGCGAGCTCCGGCAGAGGGGGCGACGAGGGCCTGTATCTCCGCCAGCACGGGGCGCGCGCCCTCCATGACGCAGGTAACGCAGGTGCCGGAGGCATCCTGGGGCCGTCCGGACAGCAGCATCTCCGAGGGGTTCTCCACCTCCCGCAGACCGCTGTCCAGCATCTCAAAGACGCCGATCTCATTCGTGGCGCCGAAGCGGTTCTTGGCAGCGCGGAGGATACGGTAGGTCATGCGGCTGTCGCCCTCGAAGTACAGCACGCAGTCCACCATGTGCTCCAGCACCTTGGGACCGGCGATGCTGCCCTCCTTGTTGACGTGGCCGATGACGAACACTGTGACGCCCTGTCCCTTGGCCACCTGCATCAGAGCCATGGTGCAGTCCTTCACCTGCCCCACGCCGCCGGCAGGGGCGTCCAGTTCCTCGTTATACAGAGTCTGAATGGAGTCCACGATCAGCACGTCCGGCTCCTCCCTGCGGATACACTCCAGCACGTCGCCCAGCCGCGTCTCCGACAGGACGAACAGGTTCCCGCTGTCCACGGACAGACGCTTGGCCCGCAGCTTCAGCTGGCGGGCAGACTCCTCGCCGGAGACGTACAGCACCTTGCAGGTTCGGCCCAGCTGCTGACAGATCTGGAGCATCAGTGTGGATTTGCCGATACCTGGTGCGCCGCCCACCAGCACCAGCGAGCCTTTTACAGCGCCGCCGCCCAGCACGCGGTCCAGCTCCCCCATGCCGGTGGGGAAACGGATCTCCTCATCCTCCTGCAAGGATGTAATGGGAGACGCGTTTACAGCATTTGCGATGCGCTGGGTCTTTCCGCTTTTGACAGGCCGCTCCGCTGGCTGCTCCACCATGGAGTTCCACGCGCCGCAGACGGCGCAGCGACCCGACCACTTGGGGCTCTCGCTGCCGCACTCTGTGCAGAAAAAGACGGTTTTTGCTTTCATGTTGTTCCCTCACTCGTACAATATTGGCAGTAGCCCGCCGCGATGACGGCGGCTATTTTCATTTGGTAGGACGGCTGCTGCAGAAGCGCCGTCTCCTGCGGACTGGACAGAAAACCGCACTCCACCAGAATGGCAGGGCAGGTGGTGTGGGTCATGAGGTACACTCCGTCGCCGATGGGCATGGCGGCCTTGGCACGGTCCGTATTCACCGCGGTGTTCAGCGTCTGCTGCATCGCCTCAGCCAACTGCCGGGAAGGTAGGACGGCGTTGTAAAACACCTGAGCGCCGCGGACGTTGGGGTAGCCGGGCAGGCAGTTCTGGTGGATGCTGATGAGCAGACCGCCGGCTGTCTCGTTGGCCAGCTTCGTGCGGTTCTTCAGGTCGGACACTTTCTTCTCCCGCAGGGTCGCGGCGTCGTCGTCGTAGATGGCCTCGTCGCCGGTGCGGGTCATCACCGCCGGGTGGCCCAGGAACCGCAAAATCTCATAGAGCCGCCGCGTGATCTGAAGATTGATGCCGCTCTCGGCCACGCCGCTGTCCGACACGGCACCGCCGTCCTCCCCGCCGTGGCCGGCATCCAGTACCAGCATGGTGCGGGGTTCCGCAGCAGTCGAGGCCGGTACGGTATCCGGCGACGGACGCAGGGCCACCGCCGCCAGCGTCACCAGTGCTGCGGCCAGTGCGCAGGCGCATATCGCTTTTTTCGGGATAAACAGCACCATGTGACTCCCCTCCTGCGGAAAGCCTATGGCGGCGCGGCGGGTTTTATGTATCATACCACAGCGGGCACAAAAAGAAAACGGGGTGCATGGCAGATATAGTTAAAATGTGCAATTAATTTGGCGATATTCATCAAATATTGTATAATATATACATATTTTCGCGTAAGAGGATAGGCATGACGTATGACGCCCATCGGAAGGCGGGCGAACACAGTCGGGAGTACCAGACCGTGACGGATCACCTCACCGGTACGGCGGCGATGCACCCGCCAAAGAGTCGCGCCTTTCGCGGTCGGCGCGTGGATTGAAATGTGTACAGGAACAGGTTCTTGTAGTTGTGGCTCTCGTCGCGCCTCTCACGGGGCGTGAGGGTTGAAATGCAAAATAACGTACTTTTTGAAAAACGCGGAAGCCACTGCACTCGCACGGGGCGAAAACATAGGGGAGAGGACATATGCCTTCTCCCCCATGTTTTATGCTTTCCTCCGCTCCCCTCCCGCCGTCAGCTGTCGAAGGACGGGTTAAGGAAGTAGATGTTCTTCTCATTCATGCGATCCTTGGCCAGGCGCAGACCTTCTCCGAACCGTTGAAAATGCACGATCTCGCGGGCCCGCAGGAACTTGATGACGTCGTTGACATCGGGGTCGTCGCTGAGCCGCAGAATGTTATCGTAGGTGACGCGGGCTTTCTGCTCCGCCGCCAGGTCTTCCGTCAAGTCAGCGATGAGGTCTCCCTTCACGCCTATGCTGGCCGCATTCCACGGTGAACCGGAGGCTGCGGTAGGATAGATACCGGCGGTATGGTCCACGAAGTAGGCGTCAAAACCGGCGGTCTTGATGTCCTGCTCTGACAGGTTGCAGGTCAGCTGGTGAACGATAGCACCGATCATCTCCAGATGCCCCAGTTCCTCTGTGCCGATGTCGGTGAGCAAGCCCTTCAGCTCCGGATACGGCATGGAGAAGCGCTGGCTCAGGTAACGCAGGGACGCGCCCAGTTCCCCATCCGGCCCGCCGTATTGTGAAATGATCAGCGCAGCCAGACGCGGATTGGTGTTCTTGATCTTCACCGGATATTGCAGCTTCTTTTCATAGACAAACATCAGTCGTTCCCTCCTTTATCCCAGGGCCATGGATCATCCAACCAGCGGAAGCCTCCCTCGGTGATGTCCGTCTGCAGCAGCGGGCCGTTGGTCTCCTCGTATTTGGCGCGGCCCGCCCTGCCCAGACGGATGTAGCTCCAGTACAGCTCCAGCGCCTGCTGGTCATTGGGATGGGTGGTGAGATACAACCCCAGCTCGTCGATGGCAAAGTCCAAGGCCATCAGCTCCAGCAGCGCCTCGTTCACCTGGGGAAAGCGGGAGCGCAGCTCCTTGCGGAACGGCAGATCCAAACCCGGGAACAGTGTGCCCTGCAAAAGAGCCTCCCTGTTATCGTAGCGCTGTGCGTTCTCCCGCTGCATAGCGATATAGGGAAATACCATATTGCCGCAGGCACCGGGCAGCGAGCCGTCCATCTCGCGGCAGGCCGCATCACTGCGGGCCGTCATATCGCGGGCAGTGCCGTCCCGCGCTGCCGCCGCAGCGGCAGTAGTCCTCTCTGTATACAAGAGATATTCCTCCTTTGAAGTGGTCAGATCGAGTGAACCGAAAACGGCTCACCTCATTCTATGTGCCTCCGGCACAGGTGGCGCCTGACAGGCAGGCGGAAAATTTTCCGGAAAGTTTTGTAAAAACAGGAGATTTACGCCGTGAACTGTGGTACAATAATGCGGTCATTACAGTCGCCTCCCGTCCCGTGAGACGGAGCCGCCAGAATACAGGAGAAGCTGCCATGAAGGTCACGCTGCAACATCTGACCAAGAAGTTCCCCAACCGCAACAAGAAAGCGGGCGGCGATGTCGTCGCCGTCAACGATTTTACCTTTGAGATCCCCGACGGAAAGCTCATCGGCCTGCTGGGTCCCTCCGGCTGCGGCAAGAGCACAGCACTGAACCTTATCAGCGGCCTGCTGGAGCCTACCGCAGGCCAGATCTTCTTTGGTGAAGACGATGTGACCCATCTGCCGCCGGAGAATCGCGGCGTGGGGCTGGTGTTCCAGAACTACGCGCTGTACCCCCACCTGACGGTACGGCAGAACATCATGTTCCCGCTGGAAAACCTGCGGGGTGCGGACAAGCTCACCAAAGCAGAGATGGCGGAGCGGACACTGGCCGCGGCAAAGCTGGTGCAGCTGGATGGGCTGATGGACCGCAAGCCCAGTGAGCTGTCCGGCGGACAGCAGCAGCGGGTAGCCATTGCCCGGGCACTGGTAAAGCGCCCCCGCGTGCTGCTTCTGGACGAGCCGCTGTCCAATCTGGACGCGCGGCTGCGCCTCCAGACCCGGGAGGAGATCCGCCGCATCCAGCGGCAGACCAGCGTCACTACCGTGTTTGTCACCCACGATCAGGAGGAGGCCATGAGCATCTCCGACATGATCGTGGTGATGCGCGATGGTGTGGTGCAGCAGATCGGCAAGCCCCAGGAGGTATACGACAATCCCGTGAACCTGTTCGTGGCCAAATTTCTGGGCACTCCGCCCATCCACGTCTTTGACGGATGCATCAGGGACGGCAAGCTGTACATAGGCGGCGCGGCGGTGCTGGACGCGGCAGGCGCCGAGGAGCAGCCGGTGTACGCCGCCGTCCGTCCGGAGGGCTTCGTCCCTGCGGAGGATGGTCCCCTGTGCTGCAAGCTGGATCGCGTGGAGGTCATGGGCCGCGACATCAGCGTGGTATGCACCCATCCAGACTGTGAAAACGCGGTGATCCGCGCCATCATCACCGCCGACAGCCGCGTAGATACCACCCGGGAGTCGATACGCTTCGCCCTGAAGCCCCACAAGGTGTTCCTGTTCCACCGCGACACGCAGGTCCGGCTGGACTGCACTCTGAGGTGACGCCATGGACAAGTGCAACGTCAAGGGCTGGCTCTATCTGCTGCCCGCCATCGCCTTTCTGGGCGTGTTCATGGTCTACCCGCTGGTGGACGTGTTCGTGTACTCCTTTGAGGAGGGGTACAATTCCGCGTCCCAGACATTTTCCGGTGTGGGCCTGTTCAACTACCGCTACGTGCTGCGGGACCCCTACTTTTTGCAGGCACTGAAAAACACCTTCATCCTGGTCATCATCACCGTGCCGGTGTCCACCGGCCTTGCCCTCCTCGTCTCGCTGGGGCTCAGCTCCATCGAAAAGCTGCGGAGCCTGTTCCAGACGGTGTATTTCCTGCCCTACGTCACCAATACGCTGGCGGTGGGTCTGGTTTTCATGATCCTGTTCAAAAAGACCGCCTACACCGATGGGCTGGTAAATGTGATGCTCCACTGGTTCGGCAGCCCCGGCGTGGATTTTATCGATGGACCGTACTGGGCCAAGATGTTCGTCCTGTGCTTCTACACCGTGTGGATAGTGCTGCCCTTCAAGATCCTGATCCTCACCAGTGCGCTGGCCTCGGTGAAGCGGGACTACTACAACGCCGCCCGCGTGGACGGCACGCCCCGCTGGCGCATCTTCACTCGCATCACCCTGCCCATGATCTCCCCCATGATCTTCTATCTGGTCATCACCGGCTTCATCGGCGCGTTCAAGGCGTACAGCGACGCGGTGGCCCTGTTCGGCACCGACCTGAACGCCGCCCAGATGAACACCATGGTGGGCTATATCTACGACATGCTGTACGGTGACTCCGGCGGCTATCCGTCCTTTGCATCGGCGGCAGCCATCATCCTGTTCGCCATCGTGCTGACCATCACCTGCATCAACCTGCTGGTGAGCCGGAAGCACGTCCACTATTGAGAGGAGGCGGCACTGTGGATCCCCATACCGATTACAAGCAGGTGGAGCTTGCCGCCCGCCGCCGCAGAGCGGTGCGCCGCGCCGTCACCTACGTGCTGCTGGCCCTGTGGGCCGTCATCGTGCTGTTTCCCTTTTACTGGATGGTGCTGACCTCCGTGAAGAGTTACAGCGCGTACAGCTCCGAGCGCATCCCCGCCTTTTTCACCCTGTCCCCCACCCTCCAGAACTACCGTGATGCCTTCACCGCCGTGCCGCTGGGCCGCTACTTCCTGAACACGGTGATCTTCACCGTGGCCACCACGGCCATCATGCTGGTGGTCATCACACTGGCGGCATTCGCCTTCGCGCGGCTGAATTTCCGCGGCAAGCAGTTGGCCTTTACATGCTTTCTGGCACTGATGATGATACCCAATGAACTGGTCATCATCACCAACTTCGTCACCATTACGGACGCCGGCCTGCGCAACACATTCTGGGGCCTGATTTTGCCGTCGGTGACATCGGTGTTCTACATCTATCTTCTGAAGGAGAACTTCGCCCAGATCCCCAACGAGCTGTACTACGCCGCCAAGGTGGACGGCACCTCCGACTTCAAGTACCTTTGGAAGGTGATGCTGCCCATCTGCCGCCCCACGGTAGTAACTATCGTCATCCTGAAGGTCATCGAGTGCTGGAACTCCTATGTGTGGCCCCGCCTCATCACCGACGATGAGAACTACTTTCTGGTGTCCAATGGGATCCAAGCCATCCGCGAAAACGGCTTCGGACGGGAGAACATCCCCGCCATGATGGCGGCGGTAGTGGTCATCTCCGTGCCGCTGATCGTGCTGTTCCTCCTGTTCCGCAACAAAGTGATGGAGGGCGTTTCGAGAGGAGGCACCAAGGGATGAGACACACCCGCATGGCCGCGCTGACGCTGTCACTTGTGACCCTGCTGACCACCCTCTGCGGGTGTCACGGCTCACGCAGCCAGAACGCCTTCACCGTGCCGGACAGCTTTGACGAGTCGCGGCAGTACGAGATCACGTTCTGGGCCAAGAACGACACCAACAAGACCCAGGTGGACATCTACAGCAAGGCCATCGCCGACTTCCAGGCGCTGTACCCCAACATCACCGTGAAGCTGCGGCTCTACACTGACTACGGCAAGATCTACAACGATGTCATCACCAACATCGCCACCAACACCACTCCCAATGTGTGCATCACCTACCCCGACCACATCGCCACGTACCTCACCGGCGACAACGTGGTGGCCCCGCTGGACGCTCTGTTCGCCGACGAGCAGTACGGTCTGGGCGGCAGTGCCCTGCGGTACGACGGCCCCGCGTCGGAGGAGATGATCTCCCGGTTTCTGGAGGAGTGCAGCTTCTCCGGCAGCCACTACGCCGTGCCCTTCATGCGCTCCACCGAGGCGTGCTACGTCAACAGGACCTATGTGGAGGCCTTGGGCTATGAGCTGCCGGAAACGCTGACCTGGGATTTCGTGTGGGAGGTGTCGGAGGCGGCCGCCGCGGCGAAAAATGCCGACGGCACCTACACCGTCAACGGCCAGCAGGTGCTGCTGCCCTTCATCTATAAGTCCACGGACAACATGATGATCCAGCTGCTGCGTCAGAAAAACGCCGGTTACTCCACTGACAGCGGCGACGTGCAGATCTTCAACGACACCACGGAGGACATCCTGTACGACGTGGCCCGCCACACCGCCAGCGGCGCCTTCTCCACCTTCAAGATCTCCGGCTACCCCGCCAACTTTCTGAACGCGGGTCAGTGCCTGTTCGCGGTGGACTCCACCGCCGGTGCCACATGGATGGGTTCTCACGCGCCGCTGAGCGACATCAGCGCCGACAAGTACGTGGACTTTGAGACGGCGGTGATGGCCGTGCCCCAGTGCGACCCCGATCATCCCCAGATGATCTCCCAGGGCCCGTCGGTGTGCGTGTTCAACAAGGACGATCCCCAGGAGGTGCTGGCCTCGTGGCTGTTCGCCCAGTATCTGCTGACCAACGACGTCCAGATCGCCTACGCCCGGACGGAGGGCTATGTCCCCGTCACCGCCAAGGCCCAGCAGTCTGCGGAATATCGGGACTATCTCTCCCGCGCAGGCGAGGACGATTCTCTCTACTACGACGTAAAGATCCAGGCATCCCAGCTGCTGCTGAACAACGTGGACAACACGTTCACCACGCCGGTCTACAACGGCTCCACCTCCCTGCGCAACGCTGCGGGCCAGCTCATTGAGAACGTGGTGAAGTCCGTGCGCCGTAAGGAGACGGTGGACGATGCCTACATGACCCGGCTGTACGCCGATGTGACCAGCCTGTACCGGCTGGACCAGCGGGGCGGCCTGTCTGCCGCCGGCGGTGAGGACCTGGGGCCCCTGCCCGCCGCGTCCAAAGCTCTTCTCATCACGCTGGGCGGTGCGTGGGTGCTGATCGCAGCCTACGCCGGGGCACAGCTGATGAAAAAACGAAAGACCCATTGATTTATCGGCAGAATGCGTTATAATAGGGCGGGCGTGTGGAACACACCCGCCCTATCTGCCATTTTTATATGGTGCAATTTAGAGGAGAAAGCAAACATGAAAAAGTTTCTGACCCTGCTGCTGGCTCTGGTGATGGCGCTGTCCATCGTGGGCTGCGGCAAGACCAACACCGACGAGCCTCAGACGCCGGACACCCCCGATGACGGCGCTGACGCCGCTGTCACCGTCATGACCCACGCGGAGTTCGACGCGGCCGCTGTGGATTCCGCCGTTACCGTGGAGACCTACATCCAGGCCCGTCAGGGCTGGTGGGAGAAGGACGGCGTCGGCGTGGCCACGTTCTACACCCAGGCCGATGACGGCGCGTACTTCCTGTACAATATGCCCTGCAGCAAGGAGGATTACGACTCCATGCTGGTAGAGGGCGCCAAGATCCGCGTCAGCGGCTATAAGGCCGAGTGGTCCGGCGAGGTGGAGATCATCGACGCTACTTGCGAACTGCTGGAGGGCACCAAGGTCTATGACGCGCTGGACGTGACCTCCCTGCTGGGTACCGACGAGCTGATCGCCCACCAGAACGAGAAGGTCTCCTTCAAGGGTATGACCGTGACCGCCTCCAACGATGCCGGCGCTCCCTTCCTGTACAACTGGGACGGCTCCGGCTCCGAGGGTGACGACCTGTACTTCAATGTGTCCCTGAACGACAAGATCTACACCTTCGTGGTAGAGAGCTACCTCTGCGGCCCCGGCACCGACGTGTATGAGGCCGTCAAGGCTCTGAACGTGGGCGATGTCGTGGACATGGAGGGCTTCCTGTACTGGTATGAGGGTGTGAACCCCCACATCACCTCCGTGGTCAAGGCTGCTGCCTGAATCACCCCATAAAAAAGGAAGGACGGCTGAGCCGTCCTTCCTTTTTTGTTCTTATGCCCGCCGGATCGCAGCCTCCGCGCGGGTCGGGGACCGCAGTCAGGCCGCGCTTTACTTCCGTGTCCGCTTCTCCTTTTCGCGGCGCAGCTTCTCGTCCACCTTCTTCATCAGCCGCAGGCACAGCGCCGAGCTGGCAGTCAGCAGCGCGATGGCTGCCGCGACTTCTTTCTTCTTCATGATGAAGTGCCTCCTCCCCCGTCTGTTGACCATTTTATTTCTGTTTTTCTCAAGGCCGGACGCCCCGAATACTTTAACAACATAACACACTATACCATTAAAAGTCAATCCTGCTTCTGGTAGTATACAGCGCCGCTTTTCCCCGTATATGGCCTCTTTTCGCCCATTTCAGCGAATCGTTCGTTGAATTAATATTGTGAAATTGACGGTCTGATGGGGTGATTTTTGTTGGGAATGACAAAAATGCGGCTCTCGAATTTTTCTCCGTCTGCCTTTATTTACATTGGCTCCGATTTGTGCTTTAATTTGTTTATGTACACAGTGGAACGTATGTACATGCAGCGAATTTTCATCATTTGAGGAGGAAAGATTCATGGTACAATTTTCGAGCAGAATGGACCTTCTGAAAGGCTCTGAGATCCGCGAGCTGCTGAAGCTGACTGCGCAGCCCGACATCATCTCCTTTGCCGGCGGTATGCCCGCTCCCGAGCTGTTCCCCGTGGAGCAGATGATGGAGGCATCCATCGCTGTTCTGAAGGAGAATGGCCGTGTCGCTCTGCAATATTCTTCTACGGAAGGCTATCCCCGTCTGCGCGAGCAGATCGCCGAGCGTATGCTGGCCAAGAACAACATCCACACCGATAAGGACCACATTCTGGTGACCTCCGGTTCCCAGCAGGGTCTGGATTTCTCCGGTCGTGTGTTCCTGAACCCCGGCGACGTGGTGCTGCTGGAGAGCCCCTCTTATCTGGGCGCCGTCAACGCCTTCAAGGCCTGCGAGCCCAAGTTCATCGAAGTCCCCACCGATGATGGCGGCATGATCATGTCCGAGCTGGAGAAGATCCTGGCCACCACCGAGCGTGTGAAGATGATCTACGTCATCCCCGATTTCCAGAACCCCACCGGCCGTACCTGGGATCTGGATCGCCGTCATCAGTTCATGGACATCGTCAACAAGTACGAGATCCCCGTCATCGAGGATAACCCCTACGGCGAGCTGCGTTTCGAGGGCGAGTATCTGCCCGCTCTGAAGAGCCTGGACACCAAGGGCCTGGTGATCTATCTGGGCACCTTCTCCAAGATCCTGGCTCCCGGCTACCGTCTGGGCTGGGTCTGCGCTTCCGATGAGATTCTGGCCAAGTACAACTTCATGGAGCAGGCCGCCTCCCTGCAGGCCTCTACCATCGGCCAGATGGAGACCTCCAAGTGGATCGACATGTTCGATCTGGACGCCCACGTCAGCACCATCCGCGAGTGCTACAAGAAGCGCCGCGCCGTGATGCTGGAGACTCTGGCCAAGGAGCTGCCTGAGCCCTGCACCTTCACCCGTCCCGAGGGCGGCCTGTTCGCCTGGGTGGTCCTGCCTGAGTACATGGACGCCAAGGCCCTGCAGATGAAGTGTCTGGAAAAGAAGGTCGCCTTCGTCCCCGGCGGTTCCTTCTTCCCCAACGGCGGCCACGAGAACACCCTGCGTCTGAACTACTCCTGCATGCCTGAGGAGAAGATCGTACAGGGCATCACCGCCCTGTGCCAGACCATTCGGGAGAACCTGAAGTAAGCAAGGAGACTCTGCATCCATGAAAGACGTCAAAGTGCTCATCGGCAACTACGGCAGCGGCAAGAGTGAACTGGCCCTGAATTTTGCCATGCAGGCTGCGGCCCGCGGCGATCGGACGGAGCTGCTGGATCTGGATATGGTGAATACCTACTTCCGGCTGACCGAGCGGGGCAAGATGGTGGAACAGAAGGAGATCCGTCTGGTGTCCCCCAACTTCGCCTGCTCCGGTATCGAAACGCTCTCCCTCCCTGCCGAGGTGTCATCCGCCTTTGTACTGGATTGGGATACGGTCATTTTCGATGTGGGCGGCGACGACGTAGGCGCCACGGCGCTGGGCCGCTACCATCAGGATTTTATGGCACTGGAGCCCGGTGCTCTGGAAGTGCTGAACGTTGTGAATATCCGACGGCCTCTTGCCAGCACGGTGGAGAAGATCCACCGGCTGCAGGAGGGCATGCAGGCTCACGCCCGTTTGCAGATCACCGGCATGATCAATAACACCAATCTGGCCACCATGACCAGTGCCGATGATCTGTGGGACGGCTACGAGGTCCTGCGTGAGGTGGTGGACCGCACAGGCATCCCCGTGACCTACACCACCGGCAAGAAGGAGTTCCTCGATGCCTTCCTGGCCCGTGATCCGGACCCGAAATATGTGGGAAAGCCCGTTGCCATCGACGTGTATATGCACCGTGACTGGGATTCCTACATCGAGTATGGACTGAATACCAAGAACCCGCACAAGGATATGTATTAACACCGCATACCTCCCCTTTCGGGGGTAGTAGATACATCACAGCATGAGGAAAATGAGGAAAAGAGGTGTAGAGAATGGTAAGAGTTACCATCGACGAAAACCTGTGCAAGGGCTGCGGCCTGTGTGCACGAGCGTGTCCGAAGCATATCATCGAGCTGTCCAAAACCCGCATCAACGCTAAGGGCTATCATCCGGCGGAGGTCATCAACATGGAAGCCTGCATCGGCTGTACTTCCTGTGCGCGTACCTGCCCCGATGTGGTGATCCGAATTGAGAAAGACTAAGGAGGAAAGAACATGGCTTTGACTCTTATGAAGGGAAGCGAAGCTATTGCGGAAGCCGCCATTCGCGCCGGCGCACGCTATTTCTTCGGTTACCCCATCACTCCGCAGACGGAGATCCCTGAATACATGTCCGCCCGTATGCCCGAGATCGGCGGCTGCTTCCTGCAGGCCGAGAGCGAAGTGGCGGCTATCAACATGGTGTACGGCGCAGCCGGCACCGGCGCACGTGTTATCACGTCTTCTTCCAGCCCCGGCGTGTCCCTGAAGCAGGAGGGCATCTCCTACTGCGCAGGCGCCATGGTCCCCGCTGTTATCATCAACGTGATGCGCGGCGGCCCCGGTCTGGGCAACATCCAGGCATCCCAGGGCGACTATTTCCAGGGTGTCAAGGGCGGCGGCAACGGTGACTATCACCTGCTGACCTTCGCTCCCGCTTCCGTGCAGGAGGCCATCGACCTGATGATGATCGCTTACGAGAAGGCCGAGAAGTACCGCATCCCCGTTCTGTTCCTGGCGGACGGCATCATCGCCCAGATGATGGAGCCCGTGGAGCTGCCCGAGATGGTGGACTACAAGGTCGATCCCGAGGAGAAGCCCTGGGCCTGCACAGGCTGGAAGCCCGGCGATGATCCTGCCAAGCGCGGCGTCATCAACTCCATCTACATCGACACCGAGAGCCTGGCCGTCCATAATGACGAGCTGCAGGCTATGTATAAGAGAGTCGTTGAGAACGAGCAGCAGTGGGAATCCTACAACTGCGAGGGTGCTGAGTACATCATCACCGCTTTCGGCACCGTGGCCCGTATCGCCAAGAGCGCTATCGCTGAGCTGAAGGGAAAGGGCATCCATGTCGGTCTGGTCCGTCCCATCACCGTGTGGCCCTTCCCCGCCAAGGCGATGCACGATGCCTGCTGCCAGCCCAGCGTGAAGGCTGTTCTGGACGTGGAGCTGAACGAAGGCCAGATGCTGGAGGACGTCAAGCTGGCCCTCAACGGCGAAAAGCCCGTGGACTTCTTCGGTCACTGCGGCAGCCAGATGCCCTCTACCAGTGAGATCGTTGAGAAGATCCTGAGCATGAAGGAGGGTAAATAAGATGGCTGTACTGTTTGAAAAGACAAAGCTGCTGAGTGACAAGCAGTTCCATTACTGCCCCGGCTGCAACCACGGTATTATTCACCGTCTGGTGGCCGAGGTCATCGATGAGATGCACCTGGATGGCAAGGTCATCGGTGTAGCCCCCGTTGGCTGTTCCGTGTTTGCCTATGACTACTTCAACTGCGACATGTACGAGGCCGCTCATGGCCGCGCTCCCGCAGTGGCCACCGGCGTCAAGCGCTCCGTGGGCAAGGACACTCTGGTGTTCACCTATCAGGGCGACGGCGATCTGGCCTCCATCGGTACCGCCGAGATCGTTCACGCCGCCCACCGCGGTGAGAAGATCACCACCATCTTCGTCAACAACGCTATTTACGGCATGACCGGCGGCCAGATGGCCCCCACCACCCTGATTGGCCAGAAGGCTACTACCTGCCCCACCGGCCGCAGCGAGGAGTGGAGTGGTCTGCCCATCAAGATGTCCGAGATGCTGGCCGCTGTGCCCAGCTCCTACTACATCGAGCGCGTGGCAGTCAACAACACCGCCAATATCGCCAAGGCCAAGAAGGCCATCGCCAAGGCCTTCCGCCTGCAGATGGAGGGTAAGGGCTTCACCATGATCGAGGTCCTGTCCACCTGCCCCACCAACTGGGGCCTGTCTCCTGTGGAGGCTATGGAGTGGCTGGAGAAGAACATGATCCCCTATTACCCGCTGGGCGTTTACAAAGACAAGGAGGCCGAGTAATATGGAAAAAACCTTCATTTTTGCCGGTTTCGGCGGTCAGGGCATGCTCCTGATCGGTAAATTCGTGGCCATGGCCTGCATGCTGGACGGCAAGCACGTCTCCTGGCTGCCTTCCTACGGCCCTGAAATGCGCGGTGGTACCGCCAACTGCTCCGTCATCGTCTCCGATGATCCCGTTGCCTCCCCCCTGGTGGATAAGGCCGACGTCATCGTCGCCATGAACCGTCCTTCTCTGGACAAGTTTGAGGCGCACGTGAAGCCCGGCGGTGTGCTGGTCATCAACAGCAGCATCATCGACCGCAAGGCCGTCCGCGACGACATCACCGTGGTGTACTGCGACGCTAACGGCATCGCCGAGTCCATCGGTAACCCCAAGGGCGCCAACGTGGCTATCCTGGGTGCTGTTCTGGCTGTAGCTCCCGTCACCACCGTGGAGAGCATGATGGAAGCCATCCGTATCGAGCTGGGTGAGAAGAAAGCCCGCTTCCTGGATGGCAACAAAAAGGCTCTGCTGGCCGGTATGGAGGCCGCCAAGTAAGGTCACTCCCCGACATAGGCAAAAAGGCCCATCCGCAAGGATGGGTCTTTTTTGTCATTCTTCAACATGCCGTTTATTGCAGGGAAATCAGGCGGAAAATTTGTTTCATATTCCGAAACTAATAGTTGACTTCCTACCAAATGTTTGGTATGATTGTGCTGTCGCAGGAGGTGACGCAAATGAGTTCTTTTTCCTATTTCGTGGGGCAGCGTATCAAAAAATACCGGAAGAGCCGCGGCTATACCATTGAGCAGTTCTCTGCCATGATCAACAAGAGCAAGGCCACGCTGTCCAAGTACGAAAACGGCGCCATTACCATCGACATCGAGACGCTGTACGACATCGCCCAGGCCCTGGACATCGACCTGAAGTGCTTCATCGACTACCAGCCTCCGGTATTCCATCAGGATGCGGCGCTGCCCAAGAACAACTACTTCAACCAGTCCCTGGCGTATATGTACTACTACGACGGCCGTGTGCGCCAGATGGTGCGCTCCCTGCTGCGGTTCTCCCGTGCCGCCGACCGCGAGGGCATTGAGGTCACGCTGTATCTGGGGGTCACGTCCTTCTCCGATCCGGATCGATGCCAGCACCTGTTCACCGGTGAGATGAAAGCCTATGACACCATCACCCATATGGTACTGACCAACCAGATCAACGAGGCGGAGAAGATGTACATCTGCATGCTGAACCCCATGTCCAACCGCACGCCGGCCATCGGCCTGCTGTCCGGTATCGGCTCCACCCCCTTCTTCGCCCCCATCGCTCTGAAGGCCCTGATCTCCAAGGAGCCGCTGGACGAGACAGAGCGCCTGCTGAACACCATTAAGCTGGACAAGGACGACTACCACCTGTTGCGGTACTACAACATGATGGTCATCAACCGCCCCGCCTCCCTGTTTTTGCAATAAATATTGACGGTCAACGCCTGTGAAGGAGATTTCCTTCACAGGCGTTTTTCAGCTCATGCGCAGAATTTCCCTCCTGAGCCGCAGGATGATACGCTTTTCAAGCCGCGAGATGTAGGACTGGGAGATGCCCAGCCGGTCCGCCACCTCCTTCTGGGTCAGCTCCTTGCTGCCGCCCAGACCGAATCGCATGGTGATGATATCCCGCTCCCGTGGGTTCAGCTTGGCCACGGCGTCCGCCAGCATCTGGCGGTCCACGTCGGCCTCGATGGGCCGCATCACCACATCGCTGTCCGTGCCCAGCACATCGCTGAGCAGCAGCTCCTTGCCGTCCCAGTCGGTGCTCAGCGGCTCGTCGAAGCTGACCTCCACGCGGCTGCCGTTATTCTTCCGCAGATACATCAGGATCTCGTTCTCGATGCAGCGGGAAGCGTAGGTGGCCAGCTTGATGTTCTTGTCGGTACGGAAGGTATTGATGGCCTTGATGCTGTCTCTTATACACATCTCCGAGCCCACGAGACGGACTCCTATCTCGT
>ENA-OYCR01000073-OYCR01000073.1-human-gut-metagenome-genome-assembly--contig:-NODE-73-length-21375-cov-16.531051_pt1 | contig 21375 bp, 16 predicted proteins | sample MGYA00243457_ERZ652881 | MGnify/ENA primary metagenome ERZ652881 (study PRJEB26926, sample SAMN06164391) | human gut metagenome | biome: ENVO:00009003; feature: ENVO:2100002; material: ENVO:00002003... | reverse complement strand
ACGAGATAGGAGTCCGTCTCGTGGGCTCGGAGATGTGTATAAGAGACAGGTAAAAAACTTTACTAAAGTTATTTATTGTTCTCTCAACATATAAGCTGTAGTTCGAGTTTTCGGTTGAACTGTCAAAAATACATCATACACATCTATAAAACAGCAGGTACGGTTAATTAAGAATTTTTATTCGTGATTAACCGTACTTTATCATTTTATTTTATAATGTTAAATTGCCTTTTTAAAATATAACAATAATGCAGATGAAAAACTCCCAGGTAACTTAGAAAATCCGTTCACTCCAAAGGCTGTACGCACTGGTTCCGGCGACGCTGTGCTCCCAGTTGATACTCTCATAGGTAAATGACACAGACTCTTCCGGCTGTCCTGGGCTGTCGTTAATGGTATGGGGAACGGTAAGGCCGATGTTTGAGATCCGGGCATTAGTCAGTTTCAGCTTGTAGTACGGTTCATTAACACCAAAGCGGTTGGTGCGATAGAATACAAAATCACAGGTCAGACATTCATTCTCCGAAATGGCCTTGCCCAGCAGGGGGGAAGATTTGTCCACCGGTTTCGTGATGGTCAGCTCCTGGTGGTTGACATTCTGCGCCCGGCTCAGACCATGGGACAGTGACGTCACCATGATCTGATCCTGATGTGCAATCTGGGCTTTGTTACCGATGGACGGCATTGACGAGCATCCGGATGAAATCAGCCCCTGAAGTTCTCCGTTCAGTGTCAGATAGACGGGATTTGCCATTGTTATTCTCCTTAAACTCAATGGGTCGGAGGGACTGGCACGGTGCTGTTGTCCGTTGCCATATCCTGTCCGGTATTTTTCAGCAACAGCCAGCGGCTTAACAGCCCATCCAGCCGTTGGTTGATCTCTTTTGCTAGCGCCTGTGTGTCCTGATTCTGCGTGCGGGTCTCCTGGTACTGCGTCAGCATGTACTCCAGTGGAGTTTCCTGATTCAGTAACCGTTCGGCCTGCCAGGTCACCGTTTTGATATACGAGAGGGTGAAACCCTGTTTCTCCGTCTCCTTTTTCATCATCAGATCCGCAAAATCCCGCAAATTCTGCCGCGCCTGTTGCCAGCCCTTCATCTGCGGACTGGCTTGCGCCCGGTTTCTCAGCGTGGTGCTCCACATCCGGCTGGCTTCCTGCTGTTGCAGGCTTTCCGGCCAGAGGGTGTCTGCGGTGCGCATCATCTGCATTCCGGTTTCCAGCGGCTGTAGCGGTGGGGTATTCAGAAGCTGTTGCAGGTTCTGTTCATATTCTTTCAGTACCGGTGATGCCAGCCAGACGGTGGCGGCTCCCTGTGCGGTATCCCTGACCTGCGTAAGCTGCCGCTGCATCGGGTACGTCTGCCACCACCAGAGTGCAGCAGCGATAACGGCAGTACAGGCGGCACCGGCAACAAAACCTTTTACCGTGTCGCCCTGTTTTGCTTTGTCGGCGTTATCTGCCACTCCGCGCACCTCCACCCGCATTTCCGGCAGGTCGGGTAGGGGGGGGATGGTTTCCGCTGTGGTGGAAGCCGTGCTTTCCGGCGCATAGACCAGCGTCCGGACCGTGGTCTGTGCCGCCGTATCAGTACGGTTTCCGGGCTGCGGTTCAAACCGCTTGCGTGTGTTCTGCACAAAATAAAGCAGGTTTTCCACGCGCGGCTGGCGCTTCAGTTCCACCTGCTGGAGTTTGTCACAGATAAGCTGTAAAGCCCGTTCCGTGCGGTAGAGCAACGGCAGATCATTTTCGGAAAAGGACACCTGCTGGCGCAGGATATTCCCGGTGCGGGTATTGAACCAGTCCAGCATCTCAGTCCGCGCCGGGCCACCCTGCGGCCAGAATTTATCCCATTCGTGGTTGATCATCGCTGCCAGCAGTTCCGCGCCTTCGCAGAACCCTGCCAGTCCCTGATTACGGGTACGCGCCAGTGTATAGTAGGTGGCGGTATGCAAATCCACCCCGTTGGCCTTAAAAATCGACAGCGCCAGCGATTCCACCAGTTTCCAGTTCAGCTCCGGCTGTGACGGGTGATTAGCCTTGTTAATTTCTTCGCGGATGGCGCTGAACTCCGGCAGGGCGCGCGGATCGCTGCCGGTAACGATAGTTTGAGTCAGTGCGTTGTTGTTCATCACTATCCCCTTAATACAATGTATCCGGTAAACGGAACTGGCTGAACAGACCGCCGGTGAACGGGTTATCTTCGGTATCCACATGCACCCGGTAAACCATCGCGCCGCCGTCCACGTTAAAGCGCACGTTAAAGGTGTCACTGGTTACGTTGGTCAACTGGCCCGCGCCGAACAGGCGGAACTGCGCCCACGGTCCACTGAACGCGATACTGCGCGGTGCTCCGCCGCTGGTGCCAATCAGCGTCAGCTTGCTTTCATTGCCTTCACGCATGTTGTTCGGCCAGACCAGATGGGCGGTGTAGTTGCGTCCCTGGCTGTAGTCCACTAACTGGCCGTCTAGGTTAAGTACGCTGCGCCGCTTATTGCCGGAAAGCGATACGGTTTCCACGGCAAACTGTGCGCCCAGTCCGTTCTGCTGGCTAAAGAAGATGTCGCGGATTTTCTGTGCGGTATCCAGTTGTTGCCGGATATCTTCACGGATCAGCACTCTGCCGTCGTCGCCAAAGGTCAGATCGTTTTCCAGGAACAGTCGCAGGTTGTCCCTGTAGAACGTGTCCAGAATGCCATCCGGTTTAAAGAAGCGCTCAAACGCATCCAGTGAGGCATCCTGTGGGGCGCGTGGATTAAACGGATAGTTACCGGCAAGCTGTTCGTTGAAGGGTTTCACCACATTGTCGCGCCAGTCCACTTCCATGTAATGAACGGCTTCCACCATCACCACATGCCAGGCCTGATCCGCCAGCTTGCCCACCCAGCGGTTAAGCGGCGCAGGCAGGGTTTTTGCCATCTGGCGGGTGGCGAAGATTGGATCGCTGCTGTTTTGATCCAGACGTAGCTGTACTGCTTTCAGCGCCGATTTCCCCGGCACTGGCGAGTTCTGGATCGCCAGCAGGTAACGGTGCAGCTCGGTCAGTTGCTGGTACACGGCCTGTAGCGTACTGGCCTTGTCCTTTTGCTCCTCCAGTGCGCTGTTTTCCGGCGCGAACTCATGCCCCAGCCGGGACAACAGGCGGTAATCCATCTCATTTATCGCCGCTTCCCGCGCCTTATCGTCCAGTTTGCCGGAGAGCGTCAGCGCGTGGGTATTATCGCGCAGCGCCGTCAGCGCACGCTGGAATGGCTGATCGCCGCTGATAATCTGCTCCAGCGCGTCGGTCAGCTCTGGCATGGCCTCATAGTCACGGACGTTGAGGTTATCCATTCCGGCACGCCAGGTGGCGGTATAGTCACTGAGGTACTGTTCAGTGATATGGCGCTGGATCTCTTCACGGTCGGCCTCGCTGTAGGCGACGCTTTGCGTCAGGCTCAGCACCCACGAATCCAGCGCGGTCAGCTCAACGAGGCCGTCATGTTGTTTGACAAAATAGCTTTGCAGGCCATAGCGGGTGAGAAACTGCGGAATCACCAGTTTTTCATCATTACCGGCGACGAACACGTTGTCGAAGGTGGGACCAACCTGGTCGCGCAAATTCAAATCGGCGGGCAACACGCTTAATGCTTTGGTGCGCAGGGTCTGGTAGACACGCTGGTATATGGGCAGCTTGCTCAGTTCATGTTGCGCATTAATGACCGGTTTATCATAGGGTGTCCAGCGGCTGACAGCATCGCTGTCGCCGCTCTGGCGCTGCGCGTGCCAGTCGGTGTGCTCGAGCGCATAGTCCAGATGCGCCATCAGTTGCGCCTGAATATCACGCTGGCCGTGAAATTCATTGCTCCAGCGCCGCGCCATGTACTGTTTTACCGCCTCGTTGTTGCGCCCACTTTTGTCTTCCATCATGCGCAGTACGCGCAGCACGGCGAGCTTTTCTTCGCTCTCTGGCGGGGCATTGTTCAGATCCCGGATCAGGCCGTTCATTAATGAGGGGAGATAACGCTGCTCAAGAAGCTGAATGTAGGTTTGCTCCACATACGGCCCTACGCGGACGCCCTGGTACAATCCCATATCCGCCAGAAAACCGTGATCGCGGTAATCGCCATAGGCCAGGGTGGCATCGCGTACCGGATTAAGCAACGGCAGTTGCAGATTGCCAAATTCATCCATTCCCTGCGGTGGTGGTACGTCCATAAAGGCTTTAGCCTGCGCCAGTACGTTAACGCCGGACTGCCAGTTCTGGTTGTAATAATGGTGCCAGCTTCCGACCAGCAATGCCGCCAGCGCCGCGCCACAGGCGGAAAAGGCGGTCAGCCTGCGCCGGGAGCTGCTCAGCCAGACGCTGTTTTCACCCGCCAGGTTCGGCTCAGCCAGCAGGACTTCAGGGAAGAGGCGGCGGGTGAAATAGGGCGTCGTCTCCACCAGAGGCCAGGTTGCCAGCGAGCTGTTGCCCAGCCCGTACTGGCGGGCGGCAGACTGCGTGAAAATATCATCCACCTGGCCGCGCTGTAGCGAGGATGTGAGCCAGACGCCGCGCAGCATCACGTCCATGTTCTCACCGTCCAGCAATGCGGCGAGCAGTGCGGTGACGATTTCTCCCGTTCCCTGCATCTGACGGGAGAAGCTGAACACGGCGCTGCGCAGTGCTGCACCGGTCTGCACGAGCATCAGGTCTGACAGGGCCAGGTTCATCTGTTGTCCCCAGGTCTGCCAGAAGGTGCTCAGCTCGCTGCGCCAGTCATCGTTTTCATGAGCGCGGCGGGTAAACGTGACGCCGAGGATCGCATCGCGGTCTTTTTTATCCAGCGAATGGAACAGCGCGGCAAAACCGGTCAGTAGATCCAGCCGGGTCAGCACCACATAAACGGGCAACCGGCAGTGCAGGCACTGGCGAATTTCCTGAAGTTGCTGACGCAGATTTTGTACCAGTGCTTCGCGACGGGGTTTATCCGCGGTCAGCAGATCGGGAAGATCGAGCGTCAGGATCAGACCGTTGAGCGGCTGGCGTGCGCGCGTTTGCATCAGCCAGCCCAGCCAGTGTTCGCGCAGGCGGCGGTGGAGCAGATCATCCCCTCCGGGGGAGGTCAGTACGCCGTCAACATCGAAAATTACCGCCTGGTTGCCCACTCGCGGTGTGATCAGCGGATGGTATTCCACACCCCGGATGCTTTCCGGCGTGTAAATAATGTCAGACGGAAAGCCCTCGCGCAGCAGCGTGCTTTTGCCGCTCCCCGCAGGACCAATGACCATATACCACGGTAACTGCCACAGATAACGGCGGTTATCCAGGTGGCGGCGCAGACGCAGCAGCCAGTGATCCAGATATTGCTGCTGGCGATGTAGTTCCACGGTCAACGGATCTTTTTCTTCATCCCGCTGCTGTTTCTGCTGTTTTTCCAGCTTTTGCAGACGCTTCATCACCCGCCAGGTGAGCCAGACCAGAGCGATAAGCCCCCAGACGGCGGTCGCCAGCCAGCGGTTTGCCAACGGAGCCAGCCAGTGCTGCTCATAGAGCGTCCATTTTGGACCCTGCCACCAGATCCACACCAGCAGAAAAATCCATGCCAGCGCCAGCAGCCAGGCGGCGGAAACTTTAAACCGCGGCATCGCTGGCCTGAGAGCTGATCTCAGCGTGCTGAACAGTCGGGATGTCGGAAATCTGAACACAGTAACTCCTTGTTATCTTTTACTGTTCTGCCGTGAGTTTTTGTTCCAGTGCTTTCAGCAGGGAAGGCTCCCATTCGGGTAGCATCAAGTGTAAGCCTGTTTTGAAGAGCATCCGGTACTGCTGTTGTGCAAGCTGAACCATACCGGCTTCTTCCAGTAACTGCGCGCCGAAAAATTGGCGATGAAACTGGTTACGGGGATCACCTTCGGGCAGGTTTTCCAGATACCGCAGCGCGGTTTCCAGCCCGTTCTCATCGAAGCACGCCCTGGCTGCCTGTAATTCTTCATCGGTCTGTACAGCTGCTGCGGTTTGGTTGCCTGAGCCCGATGGTGCCAGCCACTGTTTCGTCTGTTCGGACACAAACGGAGTGCGGTCGTTAAACAACAGGTTGATCAGTGCGGGCAGGCGAGCAAGAAAACTGGTAACTTCATCACGGATAGCATCCGCCACCTGTATATAACCAAGGCGCAACGCGGTCTGTGCTGAGAGGTAATGGCCGTCCAGCCAGTACGGGGCCAGCAGCAGGCTTTTTTCCACCTGCTGCCAAAGCGCCATGTCGGCATTGTTCAGTCGCGCCAGATAGTCATCCATCATATCGACAGGGAAAGCAGCCAGAGGGGTCCGGCCATCGCTTTCTGCCTGCGGGGTACTGGTGATGGTCTGCCACAGCGCATGGCGGCGCAGGCGGTAACCCAGCGGTGACTCAGGCTGACGTTCACAGAGAATGGCGGCCACCTTCAACAGGGTGTCGCGCCATGCTTTATCGTCGTGGCTGTCAACGATGACCTGCGGGATTGGAGTGGCTGCAACAGGAGGCTGAGCGGCAGCGGTGTGCGGTGACATATCCGGTACAGATCTGCTCGTGGCCTGTGGCGCACTGGCGGCGGTTCGTGCAGATGATGGCATTTCAGGCGCTACATCACGAAACGCGCGCTGAAACAGAGCAAATAAATCGTCTGTCGCCTTAGCCAACTCCGGTGCGTTGTGCGCCTGCCAGCACTGTGCCAGTTTAGCCAGCTCTCCCAGCAAAGCATCGCGCTGTGTTGTCGCAGCATTCCCGGCAAAGTCCTGAACGGCAGACTCAAAGCGTTTTATCACCTGGGCGGCAAAGCGTTTTTTGTGGGCCATGTTCTGCGGTGCGGCGCATGTCCAGTAGTGCTCTGTATATTGTGCCAGCATCCTGGAGGCCAGCAGAATATCACCGGCATGTTGCAGGGTACGCAGCAGGTGGGCCAGCAGGCGAAAATCTTTGGTTTCTGAGGCCAGAAGCATCAGGCCCCGGCGCTGAAGTTCGGGGATATCAAGCTGGCTGTGCGCCAGTGAGCCGAGCTTGACGATTTCGCTGTCGATAAACTCCCAGTCTGCATTACCATCATCAAGCGCGGCGGACAGCTTATCTTCCGGCAGGTTTTCCAGCAGGTGTGCAAGCCATACATCAGGATTACGTAAGTCCATTGCCATATTCTTATTCTCCCGCCCAGTGGCAGGCGTCGCGTAGTGGCGCAATAACCCGTGCCAATCCGTCAATGTTAAAGGTCAGCTTTCCGGCGGCGTTATCTGCGCCGGTATCCACCGTCAGCGTTTTTGCGCCGAACAGTTGCTTAATTTCATCAATCCCGGACAGCCCCCGGCTGGACTCCAGCAGGGTGCCGTTCTCGCGCACAAACCAGTGGCTGCGCAATGCCCGGTTGTCGGCATTCAGGGTGACGGCGATATCATGAACATCCAGAGGATGCATCAGCGCCACCTGCATCCGAGTGATATTGTCCACGCAACTGAACATCAGCACCGGGCGCGGCGGAACATGGCCGATAGCCGGGGTGGTTATCACTACCGTCGGGCGTTCCCCCGGCACCTGCGTCGCCAGCAGCTCCGTGGTGTTGCCCTGGCGGCGTTTTTCCTGCTCTGTGGCGCGGGTCCAGGCTTCGCCCACAAAGCTGGCTTTGACCAGTGCGGCGTTGCCGAAGCCGGGCTGTTCCGGTGCAAGAATGCGGTCATAACAGTCAAGCCGCTCCAGCGCCGCAGACTCCCGCCGACAGGACTGCATGGCCTGTAACGTGGCTGTCGCATCCGGCGGGGGCGTGGTGGCGACGGCGACCGCCGCACCGGCCATTGACGATGTTTCTGCGGGCGCGGCACTGGCGGGTAAGCCCGCCATCAGGCCCGCGATAAACCATCCTGCCTGCCGGAAAACGCGCAACCTGCTCATAAAACCGTTTCATCCTTTGTGACAAACTCGTCGTCCTGAGCATCTTCCACGTCTGCCGTGAACGCGCCGTCTGCCGCCGACAGGCGGATACGGGCAATCGCCGTGTTGGCTGCCATTTTCTGCAACAGCAGCAGCGAGAGCGGCGGCAGCATGTCGCCATCGATGACCGATTCGAGCATCCTCGCGCCGTTTTCCGCGCGGGTGACGCGGCTCATGATTTCGTCCGTCACTTCCGGTTCAATAATCACTTCCGCACCAAAGCGACTGCATAGCACGTTATCCAGGCGGGCCAGTTTCCCGGCAATAATGGTGGCGAGCGTCTCTTTCGACAGCGGCAGGTATGGCACCACTTCCATACGCGCCAGCAGCGCCGGTTTAAAGAAGTCCGCCAGCACCGGATAGAGCACTTCCTGCATGGTTTCCGGGTCATCGGCGTGTTCGACAATCACCTGATAACCAAGGTTGGAGGTGAGGAAGAAAACGATGTTTTTACAGTCAATCAGGCGGCCTTCGCCGTCTGCCATCTCGCCCTTGTCGAACGCCTGGTAGAACAGGTTGAGGACATCCGGGTGCGCTTTTTCCACTTCATCGAGCAGCACCACCGAGTAGGGTTTCTGGCGGATCGCTTCGGTCAGTACGCCGCCTTCGCCATAGCCGACATAGCCCGGAGGGGAGCCAATCAGCCGCGAGACGGTGTGTTTCTCCTGGAACTCGGACATATTGATGGTGGTCAGGTACTGGCGACCGCCGTAGAGCAGCTCTGCCAGTTGCAGGACGGTTTCGGTTTTACCCACGCCGCTGGGGCCAGCCAGCAGGAACGCGCCGAGCGGGCGTCCCGGACGGCGCAGGTCGGCGCGTGCGGTCAGCAGGTGTTTATGCAGGCTGGCAATTGCCAGGTCCTGGCCTTTGATGGTGTCACCAAGCCACTTCGGCAGGTCGGTGATGACCGACATTTCATTCTGCGACAGGCGGTTAAGCGGTACGCCGGTCCATTCGGCAATCACCGCCGCAATCTGTTTTTTATCGACGTGCGGGGAAACCAGCAACCGGTCGTTATGCAGGGCGTCCAGTTCGGCAGTGAGTTGTACTAGCTGCTGCACCGGGGAAACTGTTTCAGCGGTCTCTTCCGGCTGTGTACTGCCCGCATCATCAGCCGGTGCGGTACCGGTATTATCCTGTTCTGACTCTGGCGGCGTATCCACTACGGCATCTGTGTCCTCTGTCACACCCAGCAATAGCTGGCGCAGCGCGATAATTTCCCGTACCAGCGTCTGCTGCTGGTGCCAGGCCGCTTCCAGTTCATCCAGCGCCGTCAGCGTTTCATCGTACTGCACCAGCACCTCAGTCATCCGTGAAGTGTCGGTACGCAGCCCGATGCGAAGCTCGCGCTCAAGCTGGCGAATTTCCGCCTCCTGCTGGTGGCTCAGGGTGGTCAGCGCCGAGATTTGCTTCGGTGGCGATGACAGGTTGATTGCCACACGTGCGCAGGCCGTATCCAGCACATCAATGGCTTTGTCTGGCAACTGACGCCCGGAGAGATAACGCTCACTTAATGTCGCAGCGGCCTGCAAGGCGTCATCATCAATCAGCACACCGTGAGACTGTTCATAGACCGAAGAGAGGCCGCGCAGAATAATGGTGGCTTCGGCAGCACTGGGTTCACTGACCTTCACCAACTGGAAGCGACGCGACAGGGCGGCGTCTTTCTCGAAGTATTTTTTGTACTCGCTCCAGGTGGTGGCGGCGATGGTTTTCAGCTCGCCACGCGCCAGTGCCGGTTTGAGCAGGTTGGAGATATCCAGCCCGCCCTGCTGGTTGCCCGCGCCAATCAGGGTATGCGCTTCGTCGATAAACAGAATGACCGGCACCGGAGAGGAAATGACCTCCGCCATCAGCCCCTTGAAACGTTTTTCAAACTCACCTTTCACCGATGCTCCGGCCTGCAATGCGCCCAGGTCAAGAGTCATGATATCGGTGTTTTTCAGCTTATCCGGCACCTGCCCTGCCACGATGCGCAGCGCCAGCCCTTCAATCAGCGCGCTTTTGCCCACGCCGGCTTCGCCCACCACCACCGGATTGTTTTTACGGCGGCGGCAGAGAATGTCGATCATCAGGTCGATTTCGTGGTCGCGGCACAGTACCGGGTCAAGTTTTCCGTTACGGGCGTCTGCGGTCATGTTTTTGGCGTAGCGGGCCAGCAGGGTGTCGCTGGTTTCCGTTGCGCGGGGCGTTTGCCCGCCAGCCAGATCCACGGATTCGGCGGATTCTTTTGTCCATGCGGCGAAATCCTGCTGTAACTGGTCGCGGTTTATGACCGTCAGCAGACGGGCAGCAGCGGGTGGAATATAGCGCAGCGGTGAATGCAACAGAGTAAGCAGCAGGACGCCGCTGCGCAGTTCGCTGTGCTGCATCTGGGCTGAGGCCAGCAGCCATGACTCCTTGAGCCATTCGATCAGCATCGGGGAGAAGCTGGGATAGCCATCGGCGGAACGTCCGCCGGGATAACTCTCCACGGTCAGCGCCTGGCGTAAATCCTCCGCACTGATGCCTGTGCGTTCGGCAATCACCCTTACGTCGTTGCGCGGGATTGCCAGCATCTGTAACAGCACATGGGCAACGGTGATCTCACTGGCCTGCTGGCTCATACACTCCGAGGCAGCCATTTCCAGCGCCTGTTTTGCAAAGGGGTTAAGCCGCTTTACCAGCGTGGCTAAATCAATCTGGATCATAAGATGTCCTTATCGGAGTAATTTATTGAGCTGATGCAGAATATCCTGTGTCTGGCTGTCCAGACGCAGCAGATAAAACAGATAAAATACGGCCAGCACAACAAGACCTCCGCACATTACATGCCTGATGGTCAGCCGCCGGATTAACTGATAACGCCCACCCTGTATGTTGTTCTTCTGGTGAAGCAGCGGAAATGGCGCATCGCCGCGCAGTTTGTGCAGGGCATGGTGCAGGCGCTGGTAGATCCGCTCAAATTCATCCTGTTGCTGAATGGCAACCTTGTAGCGCCCGCGAAAGCCGAGCGAAAAACAAAGGTATAAAAATTCCAGCAGATCCTGGTAACGTATCGGCTCCCGGATAAGGCGTTCGAGCAGGATAAACACTTTCTCGCCGCCCCAGGCTTCGTTATGAAAATGAACCAGCAGCGACTGTTTGATCCATTCGTTTTTGTTGGACCAGCCGTTGCCCAGCGCCGCTTCGTCAATAAACGTGCAGAGAATGTAGCGGAACGAAACAATGACGCCCGGTTCGTATCCCTGTTCCTGGAGTAGTTGTTCTACGGCCTGGACATCGGTTACCACCTGGGCAAACAGATGTTCTGGCATGGCCTGGCTGTTCATGGTGGACAGACGCATCACCATGCCGAGCAACGGCGTGGCGGCGTCAATCATTGGGTTCAGGCTGTTGCCGCGAAGGGCGAGACGGTACTGACGTCCTGATGTTCCGCTCTCCGGCTCCATGGGAAAAACCGACGGTTCACCCATATCGCTGATATCGCTCATTCACTTATCCCCTTATCGCCCAGAGCTGAAGGTTCAGATCGGGGAAGGTGCCGGAGATATGCAGCGCCAGCGCGCCCGCTTTTATCACGTCCTGCCAGGCTGGGGTGCCTTTTTCCAGTTCGAAGTAAACATAACCTTCATGCCAGGGCAACTGACGCGGCGCAGCGGTAAGCGTGTGCAGCGGAATACCCGGCACCTGCACGCTGACCACGCTGCGGATTTTGTCGGTAGCGGCCACTTTCGACTGCTGGATGAACTGGCGTTGTACCTGGTCGTAGGGCATCCTGGCGCGCACTGCCAGTACCAGCTTGCAGGACTGCAACAGTGTGGGATCGTTGATGGTGGCGATCCAGGTCCCCTCTGAAAAGAACAGCGGCAGATTCTGCGCACGCGGCACCAGTACGGTATTGAGCGCGCGCCGCAGTTCCGGGATCACGGTTCTGGTGAAGGTCGCGGTAAGATCCCTGTGATTATATGGCTCCACGGTGCAGGGCAGGCGATTACCTTCGGTAAAGGTCATCAGTTCTCCCAGCAGCCCCACCAGATCCCGGTAGAAGGCTTCCGGATGCAGCGTGTGCAGTTGGGAACGATGCGTGAACTGCATTTGATGGCGGTTAAGCATCTGCAACATCATAAATTCGGCTACATCGGCGATCCCGCTCTGTTCAGGCGAACCAATGCGCCCGGCCAGGTCAGCGGCGCGGGTGGCAAGCAGTCCCTGCACCTCGCCGGAGAATGCCCCGAGCAACCCGCTGACACGGACGGCCTGAATGGTGGGAATAAAGGTGTTGTCCAGCACCAGCGCGCCGGTGGCATTTTTATTGAGGATACGGCACAGGGGGAGAGTCACCATCGCGCTGAGATCATCTGCGCCGCTGACTATCCTGGGGATCAACTGTCCCAGACCGACTGGCTGTTCGTCGCCTTCGTCAGTGTGAAAATCACGGACGCGGGTATGGGTGAGGCGGTAACGCTCCGTACCCTGACCGGCGCTGTGCAACCCCTGGATTTCATTGATCACGTCGCTTATCACCGGCAGCGCCAGATAAATACTGTGGCTCTCTTTCGATGAAAGGGTTCCCGGCTGGAAAGGTTCCGGCAGCAGATCCTGGTCGGGAATACTGAATACGGTGCCGTCAGGCATGCAGCCCGCCGCACGGTCAATCATAATTTTGCCCTGAGCAAGCAGTTCGGTATTGATGGAGAGTTCCGTAAAGCCCCAGAAAAAATCACCCAGTGCATCCAGACGACGGGTCAGCAGGTACTCGCAGTGACGCTGCTGTTGCTGAAAATGCTGCGGCAGGGCAAACAGCCCTTCCTGCCAGATCACCTTGTTTTTCATTGTTGCCATCGTCAGTTTTCCTCTTTTTTCATCTCAATCGCACTGGCGCGGATGTGCACCAGCAGGCGATAGTGGTGGCCGATACTTTCTACCGGCTCAATTTGTTTCCATTCTGTGGCCTGGTCGTCTGAAAAATAGGCAATGACACCGATATAACTGGTTTTCTCATCCAGCTTGATCGGCGGCAGTGTTTTTACGGTGTCCGGCAACAGGTTGAAGTCCTGATGATCGATATAGTTTTTCCCCAGCACGTCGGGCAGCGCGGTGGTGGCAACCTGGTCGTAGTCGGCGGCCTGGAATTTGGAGTCGTCGCTCAGGTAAACCAGTTGGACATCCACCGGCGCAGCTTCGCCGTCCGCCGTCAGGTTGCTGTCCGGCTCGGTCAGCAGCGTGACGGTTAGCTCGGTTGACTGATCCATCAGCTTTCCGACCTGAATATCCGGATTGCGGATCACCTGGCTGATTTTTTTCGCTGTTTCACAGCCAGTTAATACGACGCTCATCAGAACGCAGGCCAGAAACGCTTTGCCGTTCATGCTTCCGGCTCCCGCTGTTTTTCTCGCAGCACCCGGTCATAGACCTGGGCATAAACTTCATTGAACAGCATTTCAAATCCTTGCTGTCGGCTGGAGGCCAGCTCATCGTAATAGTTGCTGTACATCTGCCATGCCCAGGCGTCGTCCATTTTCTGGCGCAGTTCATGGCTGCGGCGGTATTGCGCAAAGCGGCGCATCAGGTTGCCCGGCGAGAAGGCCTCCAGCATGACACGCAACGCTTCCACAATCGCCGCCCGGTTAGCCTCTTCATGATGCCGGATGTTGCGCAGGCTTTCGCCGATGGCCGCGGGTGCTGCGAGATGTACCGGACTTTTACCCTCAGCGAACATGACGTTCAGCGCAGTGGCGTAGTCCATATCAAGGCGAAGCGGGTTGTCTTCCAGTGGACGCAGGTGTTTATCCGACAGGCTGTTCTGTTGTTGTTGCAGGCTCAGCAATCCCTTAATGGCAGCCTGCAACGCCCGTCCGGCCTCTTCGAGAAACTCATCCGCATCCTGAGAATCGTGCAGCGTCAGCGGGCACTCCATACCGCGCAGCAGCGGGGTCACGGCCAGGTGGTACTGCGCCATGGCAGAAAATTCATCGTCGTCCTCATAACGGGCATTGCCGGGCGGCAGATCCATAAACGGCGTATTGATCCAGTTTGCACCTGTCAGTTCGGAGGCGGGGGCGACGGGCCGGGAAACGCGTGGTGCGATCGGATCATCTGCCACCATCAGGCTTTCCGTCTGGAGTGCCTGGAGCGGATCGCTGGAAAAACCGTGCGCCACCGTGGGGGCAAGCTGATGCTGGAACGGCATTCCCGGATAGGACGGTTGTCCCTCGGTGGTCAGCAGGGTGTCCGCCAGACTGTCGCGGTTCATCACAATCGTTTCCGGGGTTGCCATCCGCTCGTCGTAGGTGACAGCCGCGCCGTCATGCAGAAACGCTTTCAACGCCAGTGCACCGAGCTGGATCTCATCCCCTTGGCGCAGGCGGATGAGCGCATCGGAAGAAACCGGGGCCAGATTAATCATCAGTCCCGGCGTCAGGCACCGCAGGCAATAGGCTCCGTCGTGCCGGATAACGGTACAGGCACGCGCAGCAATGCTTCCCGCCCGATCCTGTACCTGCCAGTGACATTCCGGCGTATGACCAATATCACCGCCGTTTTCGCTGAACAGGCATTTTGCGGCGCGTCCGCTTTCCAGTTCGTTGCCATTCATCACCTGTAAAGTCAGTGAGGCCTGGCGGGATTGCTGTTTTTCCTCAGCCATAAGTGGTTCCATAGAATTATTCCCTGATTCGGATGGTGATGGCGGGCGGTACTTTCGGCTGACCAATAAAGCTGGTTCTGCCGAGGCGGGAGCTGGCCGGATCGCCAAGGCGCATCCCTTTAGCCTGCTGTGGTGCCAGGCACAGCCGTAAATCCCAGGCAAACTGGTCGCGCAGAATAAAGGAAAGGAACATGGTCAGAGGCAGGTGATTTTCGCCATCGGGTAAAAATGAGAGATAACGCTCCCGCGACAGGCCGCCAATCTGCAACAGGAATTTTCCGCTGCGATCCGGTACCCGTGCGCCGAGGGTAAAATTTACGCCGAGTATGGAGCGTCCCGGAATATGTCCAGCCGTTTTTCCTTTCGGATTACGTACACCCAGCCGGTTCTGGTGTGCCGGATCAATGGCGACTTTACGCAGTTGCCAGCGTTCAATGGTGACATCCGGCAAATCGAAACAGTGCGACACCAGATTACAGATAACCTCCGGCGCGCGGCCAGGTGTCGCCAGAATTCCGGCGTAGGCCAGCATTTTGCTGTGGTTAATGGCAAGCCTGTCACGCACGCTCTGATTACCCAGTCCGACCAGTGCGTACATGCGCTGTGAAAAGGTGTCATTACCGCCGTTACGAAAGCAGATGTAGTAGCGGTATTTGCGCCAGGCATGGTAGGCAAACTGCGTCCAGCGGTGGCTGAACAGATCGAGAAATTCTTTCAGGCCGTCTTCGTTCTGTGCGGACTCCTGCGCCATCTGATCCAGATAATAGCCCGGTAGCGGCGACTGGCTGCCGGAAAAGCCCAGGAAACGGGTTTGCAGTACATACTGTCCGTTCTGGCTACGGGAAAGCACACTCAGGTCCGTACCCGGAAAACCGATATTGGCGTCAGAGCTGAAACGCACGATCTCTTGGGCTGGCTCGGTACGCAGGGAAATATCCTGGCCCGGAGCGCCATACCGACGGTACAGCGCCTCCATCAGCACATAGAAATTGCAGTTGCGCACATCCGCCGATAACGGCGGTTTTACCGCTATATAAGGGCGTGCTGACCCATTTTCTCCTGCCATTCCCAGGCCTCCTGACTTTCCGTGTTGATAATTTTCAGACAGTGGTACGAATTGATGCTGGCGTAGAGAGCAAAAAAGTGCGAGAGCACTGTACCAAGAAGATAAATTTCACCTTCGCAGATAAATGGATCGGGACGTATCCACAGCGTGGTCGCCAGCCCGCGAACCGGCACGCCTTTAAACAACCTGTCAACAGGTTTGGTTTCGAGTTTTTCTATGGCATCCAGTTTCTGGCGCGACAGTCTGGCCCGCTGCGGATGGTGAGCGCCTGGCAGGTCGAAGGTCCGCAGGATCTGGATCAGTGTCTCCCTGTCCAGCAGGGAGAGGTAGTTCAGGTTCATCGCGGAAATCAGCGACCAGTGCATGTCGCCGTCCGTGACTGGCCAGAGCGGCTGCGTTGGGCGTGTGACATTATGAAATGAGGCCACCGCCGGGTTTTTGTTGACGGCCACGCAGATATCGCCGATATGCAGCCGAGCAGGGATCATACGGTTGGTACAGATTAATGACGTGGTGATCACATCATCATTAAACCGTGAGCTGTCCGGAATGCTGCCGTCCGCATGGACAAAGGCGATACTATGTTCAAGCCCGCGGTGAAACAGGGATGTTTTAGTCCGGTGATGCCAGTAGACGACTTCCCGCTGGCGGCTGTACTCCATCTGGTGCTGGAAACTTTCAAATTCGGGCCAGACACGCGCCTGGCTGCCGGGGTTGGATTCAGTACCTGAAACTTTGACTTTGCTGGTGACTGTGCTTATCTGAAAAATGTCATAAGCGTCGGGATGCCGGTGGCTGGCGCGCAGCGGGTATTCCGCTATCCGTCCATCAGGCCTGACGGGTTCCGCATAATGCGTAAACAGGTTAATGGCTGGCGTACAGTGCAGACGCATTGAGTCCTGACGCAGCTTGATGTCGGCAGGTAACGGGCGGTTAAAGTGCAGGCGCAGCGTAAACGCGCTGACCGGGAAATCGTCTGGTAGCGGCGCAACATCGCGCAGATGAAAAAAGAAGAAGGCTTCGGGATAGCAGAAATATTCCTGGAGTACCCGATAGCCGCTGTGGACATTTTTCGGCCACGGCAGCAGGGCGTCCTGGTTTTCAAATCCGGCGGCCTCAAGCCACAGATCCGGCAGCGGCAGGCGGTACTCTCCGGCAATCAGTTCCGCATCCATCAGGCATTCGCAAAACCACAGATAAAGCTGGTGTCGGGTATAATCGTCTTCATTACCCAGCCAGAACGTTATTTTGTTCAGGTCAAGCATGGCGGGGGAGACATTGTTATCTGCGGTAAAACTGATATCTATGATGCCTTCTTTCAGGCTGCTGGCGTTGCGGGTGTCGAGAATGCGCAGTGGTTGCAGCCAGATATCGCGCGCCAGCGTGAAATGACAGGCTACGGAAGAAACGATTTTATCATGATTGTCAGATAGCACCTTCTGAGCAGCCAGGGCGGACTTTTCTGAGCGGCTTCTGATCAGTTCATTACGACAGACCTGAACAGGGACTTTTAACTGATCGGTTTTGGGTTCATAGGCAATAACCGTCATGGCCGGAACCGGGCGTAAATAGTTTGCCCACAGCATACGGATTAGCCCATGAGTGAATTCGGGGAATTCGTCCTCAAGTTTCTGGCGCAGGCTACCGGACATAAAGGCAAAGGCTTCCATCAGTCGCTCCACGTCCGGATCACCCTCTTTCTCGGCCAGAAAGTGGGCCAGATGTGGTTTTTCCTGCGCCAGCAGTTTGCCAAGCTGGCGAAGATAATCCAGCTCTTCGCGGTAGTAACGTTCTTCAAAAGCCACTGAGATCACTCCACACAATAGCGTTGATGGTTGTCCAGCAAAATGTCAAATTCAAACACTCCCCTGGTTTCGCTGACATCGACCGTAGCCACAATATGAAAACGCAGTTCCACAGGGGCGTATTCATCCGGTGCCGCAGCCGTAACAACAACATCGGTAATACGAGGTTCGTAATGTAAAATGCACTGGCTAATGGACTTACGGATTTCTCGTCTGAAATCGCTGGAGGCCAGCGATTCATCATTTAAATCAGTAATCCCCAGCTCTGGTGAGCCATAACAACTGCCGGAGCGGGTATTCAGGACCTGTCGCAGGTTACGTCTGATGGAACGTATCAGTGCTTCTTTTGGATTCTGGTATGAAGGCGGGTTGGCCGCCTCACGGATACGTTCAAAAAGACTGCTGGTTGGCCCTGAATCCCGTCTTTGCATCTGATTATTCCTTATCCAGTCGTCCGACCAGACTCAGGTCGAAACTGGCACCCATGTATTTAAAATGCGGTCTGACAGAAATCGCGACCTGGTACCAGCCTGGCTCACCATCCACATCAAGTACCTCGATCTTCGCCTGACGTAATGGCCGGTGGCTGCGGACTTCGGCAGGCGGATTCTCCTGGTCGGCCACATACTGGCGAATCCAGGTGTTCAGCTCGCGCTCCAGGTCACTGCGTTCTTTCCATGAGCCAAGCTGTTCGCGCTGAATTACCTTGATGTAATGCGCTAACCTACTGATAACAAATAAGTATGGCAGCTGGGTGCCGAGTTTATAGTTGGTCTCCGCAGCCTTGCCTTCGGGGGTTTTGGGGAATGTTTTGGGTTTCTGCACCGAGTTGGCCGAGAAAAAGCACGCATTATCAGACCCTTTACGCATGGTCAGTGTGATAAAGCCTTCTTCCGCCAGCTCATACTCTCTCCGGTCAGTGATCAACACTTCAGTCGGAATTTTTGCCTGCATTTGCCCCATGGATTCATACAGATGCACCGGGAGGTCTTTGACTGCGCCGCCGCTGGAAGGGCCAATGATATTGGGACACCAGCGATATTTAGCAAAACTTTCAGCCAGGTTCGCAGCTAGTAAAAACGAGGTGTTCCCCCACAAATAAGACTCGTGACTCTGGCTGACGTCTTCATGGTAACGGAAGGTCCTGGCTGGGTTCTCATCCGGCGAGTAAGGGTGACGCAGCAGGAACCGGGGGGCGGTCAGCCCCAGGTAGCGTGAATCTTCTGATTCACGCAAGGCACGCCAGCGGGAATAGGCCGGGCCTTCAAAGATGGCTCCTGGTTCTTTAATCCCCGGTAACTCTGTCCATGAGTCCAGACCGAAAAATTCGGATGATACTGATGAGAGGAACGGGCTGTGCGCCATCGCACTGACCTGGCTGATATATTTCAGCAACTTCATATCCGGCGTGGTGTTCTTAAAGGCAAAGTTGCCGATTACCGCCGCCACTGGCTCACCGCCAAATTGTCCGTAACCGCTTGAATATACATGCTTGTAATATGCAGACTGCGTGATTTCAGGTGCAAATTCGAAATCATCCAGCAGTTCTTCCTGAGTGACATTCAGGAAATGGACCTTGATGTTTTCCCGTGTATCCGCGCGTTCAACCAGCAGCTTCAGCGAGCGCAGCAGGGATTCCAGTTCCTGAAACTCCGGGGCATGAATAATGGCATCCATCTGCCTGCTGGTTCGGGCATCAATATCAGCAATCATGGCGTCAACGGCCAGGATATTGATAGGTTCAGCGCTACTGTCGCCCTGTAACATGGCGGCAATAAAGGCGCTCACGCCCTGGCGGGTGATATCGTAGCTTTCTGATTTAGGCTGGACGCGGGTTTGCGCCATGATTTCATCAAGCAGAGATGGGGGCGCGGCGGTTTGCGACGCGCTGACGGGAGCAATATCTTCCTTTACTGACATACTGAAAATCCTTCTGTGAAAATTATTTCTGAACGGCGATACCCAGTTCTTGGATCAGCTGCTCGCGGCTGTCTTCGTTTTCCAGTAGCGCCTGAAGTTGTGCGCGGAAGGCCGGAATATTGCCTAGTGGAGACTTAAGTGCGACCAGAGCTTCACGCAATTCGAGCAGACGTTTTATTTCTGGTACCTGGCTGGCAATATGGTCCGGAGAAAGGTCATCCATAGATTTGACTTTCAGGTTGACGTACATTTGCTCATTGGGAGCGTCACTGAGTTCAGCCGGAACAACAAACTCCCGTTCAATGTCAGCTTCTGAAATGACTGCGTTGAGGTTATAGCGGTTGATAGCAATGGCAGTTCGCTCGTCCAACGGCGTGTTATCTGGTTTCCCTTTCAGATTGCCGGTGATCAATAAATTCAGCGGCAATTCGATATCAGCAGCCACCCCATCAACTTTTGGTGTATACCGAACGCTGATTCTTTCTTTCGGCGCGACACTGCCGCCATTGTTATTCATTTTGCTCATAAAAATGTTCCCGTTCAGGCCATGAGCACAGCATTTTCGTACTGCATAAAAATACCGAAGATACCGTTTCAGTGGCAGTTAGATAATGTAACCTTCCTTCTGTTGTGATCAGTATTCTACTCATGAAATAAAATATTAAAAGAACTATTTATATTTTAGAAAGAGATGTATTCTTCCTTGCTAATATATTATAGTGAAATAAATTTTGGTATTTATAGACTTGATGAATATGATTTTACGGTCAATAAAATACCATAATATATTGATTTATATGCATTTATTAAATTGATTAATAAGTTTTATGTATGGTTTTATCAATTAATTAATTGCTGGGAATACATCATAAGGAATTCCTTTAAGGAATGTCTTAATTGCGTGCTGGAACGATGGCGGAGTAAGTGTCGTAATAATTTGTTTTTGACGCGGCTGTGGATTTTTATGGGGGGGAGATACGTTATGGATAATTCTGCTGTTGAAGTTGATATATTTTTAGCTTATGTGACCGTGTTCTGAAATTGACTAAAAATATATTTAAACACCATAAAAGAGTTTTTCAGTAGGTGCTAATTACGTGTGCCTGTAACTCGAATAAAGAAAAGGGTGTGGTTCCTGATGTGAGCCGCATCACACTCTAACCCGTCGGGGATTAACGACGGGTTGTTCGTAAAACAGCAGTTGATAATTTCACAAGGAGTTCATAAATGCCAACCCCATGTTACATTTCAATTACAGGTCAGACCCAGGGGAACATCACTGCCGGTGCTTTCACCGCAGATTCTGTCGGCAATATCTACGTGCAGGGACACGAAGATGAAATGCTGGTGCAGGAGTTTCTGCATAACGTTACTGTTCCAACCGATCCACAGTCTGGTCAACCTTCCGGGCAGCGCGCGCACAAACCGTTCATTTTCACCGTGGCGCTGAACAAAGCCGTTCCGCTGCTGTACAACGCGCTGGCCTCCGGTGAAATGCTGCCGAAAGTGGAGCTGCACTGGTGGCGTACTTCAGTTGAAGGCAAGCAGGAGCACTACTTCACCACACGTCTTACTGACGCGACGATTGTGGACATGAACCTGCACATGCCGCACTGCCAGGACCCTGCACAGCGTGAGTTTACGCAATTGCTCGCAGTATCACTGGCATACCGTAAGGTTGAGTGGGAGCACATCAAATCCGGTACTTCTGGTGCCGATGACTGGCGTGCACCGCTGGAAGCATAAATCTGAGTCAACAACATCCTGCCTTCGTGCAGGATGTTGTTTTTGTACGTGTAAAAAATGAGTGTCAGTAAGGAGTTACGCTTTCATGAGGGAGATGGCGGATGCCGGAAACCCGGGCGGTAGCGTACCTGAAAATGTAAAGATGAGTGTAACGCTGCACTGGCACCCTTTGCTGCATGGTGAGAATCATTTGGTCCGTGAATAAATCAGGGAGGTCATTATGTCCTTAAAAGGTCTTCGCTTTACGCTGGAGGTTGACGGCCAGGAGCCGGACACCTTTGCAGTGGTGAGCT
>ENA-OYCR01000038-OYCR01000038.1-human-gut-metagenome-genome-assembly--contig:-NODE-38-length-30520-cov-15.079829_pt1 | contig 30520 bp, 28 predicted proteins | sample MGYA00243457_ERZ652881 | MGnify/ENA primary metagenome ERZ652881 (study PRJEB26926, sample SAMN06164391) | human gut metagenome | biome: ENVO:00009003; feature: ENVO:2100002; material: ENVO:00002003... | reverse complement strand
GGCGGACTGTTAATCCGTATGTCACTGGTTCGAGTCCAGTCAGAGGAGCCAAATTCAAAAAAGCCTGCTTTCTAGCAGGCTTTTTGCTTTCTAATTACCAACGCTCTTAAAACATCTGTCTTGAACCAGAACTAATTTGCACAGGCATTCCCGATCGACGTTGCAACGCAGCATTTGCGCGATTCACATCAACTTCTTGCCCGTTGATAAACGCCCGCAAAGATGGGGTTACTGGCAATGGCACTTTTCGGTCAGACTCATATTCTGCACGATTGCGCGACAGCGGCTCATGAACTTCCAGCCAGTTCGAGCCATCTGGTTCAGTGGTGTATTTTACTGGCTGGTCGATAATTTGCACACGCGTTCCAACAGGAACATTATCAAACAGATATTTGATATCGTCATTGCGCAGACGAATACAGCCCTGACTTACCCGAAGTCCAATACCAAAATTGGCATTGGTACCGTGGATGGCATACAACCTGCCAATATAAATCGCGTACAGCCCCATGGGATTATCGGGCCCCGCAGGAACAAATGCGGGCAAACTCTCCCCTCGTTTCGCATATTCGCGCCGAGTGTTCGGCGTTGGCGTCCAGGTTGGAGCTTCTTGTTTACGTTCAACGGTAGTCACCCAGTTACGCGGGGTTTCTCGCCCAGCCTGGCCGATACCAATAGGAAAGACTTCCACAGTATTACTGTCTGGTGGGTAGTAATAAAGACGCATCTCAGCGACGTTAACCACAATCCCTTTACGAACAGTGGCGGGCAAAATCAGTTGCTGCGGAATGGTGAGTTGCGAGCCAGACTTCGGCAAGAAAACATCAGCGCCCGGGTTCGCTTCCAGCATGTTACTTAACCCTTGCCCGTATTGTGCGGCAAAAGTCTCCAGCGGCTGGGTATTGTGATCAGGAACAGTTACAGTAAACGACTGCCCCACTAAACGGCTACCCTCTGGAGGTAATGGATAAGTTACCGCCAGGCTAGTATGGCTGGCAAAAAGCAGAGCAAATGAGCAAAGAATATTTACACGACGCATCATGTCCCTTTCCTAAGTCGCGAAAGCTATCCGTTAAGTATAGCTTTTATCAGACTTTTCGTTTTTAACTGTTCAAATCAGAAGTCGTATTCCCCGGTAGAACAATATTACTGGCAGCAAGTTCGCCCATGTTGTTGTATATCGCACAAGCAGCTTCGATGATGGGCATCGCCAGAGCTGCGCCACTCCCCTCACCTAAACGCATCTCCATATTGAGATAAGGCTCCAGCCCCAAATGCGACAGCGCTATACGCGCCCCTTTTTCTGCCGACAGGTGAGAAGGAATGAGATACGGTTTGATTGCAGGAGACATCTGGCAGGCTGCGAGCGCAGCAGCATAAGAAAGAAATCCATCCAGCAACACGGGTAAACCGCAGGAAGCAGCGCCTAACATCACGCCAGCCATTCCGACCAAATCAAATCCACCCACTTTTGCCAGGACATCAACGCCATCCTGCGGATTTGGTTGATTCAACGTAATCGCCCGGCGCACAACATCAATTTTATTAGCCAGTTTATCTGTCGGCAGGTTTGCGCCAATCCCAACCACTTCTTCAGGATCCCGGCCAGTGATTGTGCTGACTATTGCTGCTGCCGGTGTCGTGTTTGCCATCCCCAGTTCACCTACACCAAACAGCGTGACACCTTTTTTTGCCAGCTCCCGCGTATAACATATGACGTCCAAAAGCAACTTTTCAGCCTGACGGCGACTCATTGCCGGAGCTGAAGCAATATTGCCGCTACCTCGTGCGACACGCATGTTGATAAGCCCGGGGATAGGCTCAGCACTATCAATACCAACATCAACTACGTGGACGTTAGCGCCCGCTTGTGCTGCCAGCACACACACGCCGGTTGTTCCGCGGGTCATATTTTCAGCCTGAATGGCTGTCACTTCTTTTGGGGAAATAGCGACCCCTTCCTCCCAGACGCCGTGATCGGCACACATAACCAGTACCGCTTTTTTGCCCACATGCGGTATGCCATTCAACCCCGGCATTCCCGCCAGTTGTATGGCAAGCGCCTCCAGCCTTCCCAGGCTACCAACAGGTTTGAGTAACCCGTCAATATGCCGTTGTGCACGCGACATAGCGGCAGGATCGATAGCAGGGATCGTATTCAGTAAATCGGCAAGTGTTTGCATGTCACGTCTCTTTATAGCAGTGCCAGCAGGAAGACCAGTTCACCAAGCTCTATAGCAGCTCCCAGCGTATCGCCGGTTTGCCCGCCCAGCGTACGTTTGAGAAGCTGACCGAGGATGAAAATCGCCACCATCGTCACCACCATAGCAGCCACACCATGCATACCCGGCAATAATACGGCAGCAAAAATAGCGGCTAAGCCGAGTGTGACGCAGGTTTGTCGCCCATCAATTTTGCCAATGAACACATTGCCAAGCCCTTCTTCCCGGGCATAACGATGACGATACATCAATAATGCGGCAGTCCCGCGGCTGACCGCACATGCTGCCGCCAGCGATGCAAGGATCGGTTCGCCACGCAGAGCCAACTCGCTTAACACCAGAATCTTTGCCAGTACAACAAAAATCAATGCCAGACCGCCGTGGGTGCCTAAACGGCTATCACGCATGATTTCCAACATGCGATCGCGGCTACGTGCAGAAAATACGCCATCACAGGTATCGGCGAGGCCGTCCAGGTGGAATCCCCCGGTCATCAGCGCCAGCACAAGCACGCTAAACAGTGCCGCCAGTGGTACGCCACACCATGCCTGCAGCACCATGAAAACCAGCCCGCTAATCGCGCCAAGCAATAATCCAATTAAAGGAAAAGTAATAATACCGCGAGAATAATGCTCGAAATCCAGTCCCTGGGACCAGCGACGCGGTACAGGCAGACGCGTAATAAATGAGAGCATCGCCCAAAATAATTTACTCATTTGATTTTTACTCCAATACCCGAAACCACCAGCCATACTTCATTTGCCGCAGCGGCCAGCTGCTGATTTACCCGCCCGGCAATATCACGAAAATGACGTGCCAGACGACTCTCCGGCACAATCCCCATTCCCACTTCGTTAGTCACTAATACAACCTTTGCGGGGCAACGTTGGCAGGCAGCAATCAACGACTGAATCTCAGTATTAATCACCTGTTCCATCGCCTGATAATCCCATTCATCAGGGTCTTTATCGCCGCCATAATCAAACAACAGATTAGTCACCATTGTGGTAACGCATTCCAGCAACACAGCTTCATGCGGGTTAATGTCTGCATGAATTAATTCATCAAGATGTTGCCAACGCTCCACCGTGCGCCAGTGCGCCGGACGGCCTTGCCGATGATGTTCTATCCGTGCAGCCATCTCATCATCAAGGATTTGCGAGGTGGCGATATACAGAACCTGTGAAGAGTCCCCAATAAGCGCCTCTGCGTGGCGACTCTTCCCGCTCCGTGCGCCCCCCGTCACCAAAATCATCATACCGACTCCTGATTCAATTGTATGATGGTATTCATTGAACAGAACAATGGATCCCCCACCGTTGCTGACCGCAAAACATTTACACGATTAATACTGCGCGTAATATAATTAAAAATCCAGCATTCTCAATCCATTACGAAAGAAGATGGCATTGCGGAATAGCCCGACTTCCTCGTGTTAACGTATGACAAAATGCGTCATTGACAGCGGTGTCTCTTGAATGACAGATTTCATTCAGATAATGGATTAATGCTACAGCCCCACCAGCCGGACCAGTCAGCAAACGGGCATTGTGTTCTGCAATCAAAATTACCCTCGTTCCCTCAGAATGAGTGAGCCATTCTGGTACGGATATCTCGCTTTCAGCTGCTATCAATAGCTGCACTGAATAATCGCTATACGCATCTGATAATGATTGCACAGACCCACCGTTAAGAGGCTGGAAATCTTGCTGCCAGTCCTCACGGATAAAACCGCAGCCTCTACAGTGCATTGTTGGTCAGTGCCTGCGAAGCGGACATTATCGCGCTGGTGCTTAATGCGGACGCACCGTGGTCACCTTTTTCGCCAGGCTTTACCTCGTCAATGAATCGCCCGATCATTGGAGTAGTCACCAAAGCAGATTTAGCCAGCATGGAACAAATATCTTTGGTGAAATGTTGGTTACGGGAAGCCGGAGCGCACAACGTGTTAGTAACCAGTGCGGTTAATAACAATGGAGCTGCAGAACTTTTAGCCTTGCTGCATACAGAAGATGTCTGTCGCTAATTTCGATAGGTTATCAGATGGGAATGATGACTTTGATACACAGAAAAGAATCAATGAGCAATGAGGGTTGCCGGGCAACCCTCATTGAATAAAACAGGAATTACTTCGCTTCGCCGTTTTTCATTTCGCCCATAGCTTTCAGCTTTTTGGAGATATCGCGGCGTTCTTTGGAGAGCTCGGCATTTTTGATGATGTAATCGTCGACACGATCTTCATAGTCACCTTTCATGCTGGCGATGATGCCCTGGATTGCTTCAACGCTCATCCCCGGCTTGATGTAATCGCTCAGGTTGTCCAGCAGCAGGACGCGCTTCTGGTTGTCACGGATCTTTTTCTCAACGTCCTGAATTTCACGTTGCAGTTTGTTCTTACGACGGAACAGACGAACAAATTCCAGTACGTCCTGGAATGAAGGCTTGGTAGTTTCCATTTTTATACCCCTGATAATGTGAGAGTCGGATTCGTTTAAGCAACCGCTATTCGTTAGGGCCAACATTACTCATAGCTGCCGCAGATGACAATGCTTTTATCCCTTTTCACTATCATACCCTTTATCCTTGCTGAATCGAAGCAGCAGCAAGATGATTCTGAAGTTCAGGAATTATTTGCGCAAGGCCCGGCAAATCAAATTCGATAGCAACTCAAGCTGATGTGCCGTTTCCATGTTCAGCCACACATAACCATAGATTGGTGTTTCCACAACCTTCAGGTCATGGTGGTTATTGAGCAACTGACGCAGCTCTTCCACAGCATCGTTCAATTTTTCCGTATTGGCAAAAACCGGCTGCGGATTACCTTCGTACAGCGCATGAACAAGGCTCAGCAGTATTTGCTGCATCATGTGCTGGGTATCACGAAGTTTTTGCGCGTTCAATAACACGAAATGGCTGGGGCGCGTGGCCCAGTACGCATTGATTTGCAACTCCAGCATACAAACCAGATTGCGATTAATGGTCTGGATACCTTCATATATCGATTTTGGAATACGAGTTTCTTTGCTGGCGGGCGCAATCAGCCCACGCATTTTCACGGCATCGGTCAAGAGTTTTTGTAGATGGCTTTCCAGACGTGGGCGTTCGAGTAAGTTCGGTGAGAATGCAGATTGATAGACCCGATTATACTCGGTCAGACTTTTCGCCAGTTGAATGCGCCAGTGGATGAACGCCCGTTGTGGCCAGATACCGGTAAACAACATTGCCAGTAAAGAGCCGAGGATCACATCGCCGCTTCGCCATAACGCCGTATCAATTTCACCTGTAGGGGAACCCACAACAATTGCCAGCGTCACCCCAATCAATAAACCTTGATACGGTTTCTTGCCCAGCGCCAGCCAACCGCAAAGAAACATAGCCGCCGCGCACCAGACTAACATCAGCGGTAACGAGATTAACTCCAGTTGCAGAGCGATAAGACCTAAAATCGAACCCAACACCGTACCGCCAATACGTTCGAAGGCGCGAGGGACAACGTTACCCCAGAACGAGATTGGCCCCATAATCACCACCATGGTGACCAGCGGCCAGGTGCTTTCCGGGATAGTAAACAGGCGGATAATGAGAAAAGTGAGCAGGAATGCCAGCGCGACCCGAGTACCATGCACAATGCGGTAATGGCGGTATACCCGGATTTCAAACGGGCTTAATGACTTATCGGCACGCACGCAGAAACTCCGTAATGAAGATTAAAAGCGCTCATAACTCATCTGTCGGCCAGAAGGCGCGCCTCTGAATTATCCGACGGACAAACCGGGAACAGTGTAATTTCCCGGCAGGAGCGAAAAAATTGAAAGGCGCATCTTACTCTTTTCGCTTTCAAAAAAAAGAGTGGTCATCGCGTTAACACACCGCCCTGAGATGAATTAGTGATGTTTTGGCTGCACCGCAACATACATTTCGATATCCCAGTACCCATCTTCCGCGCCATTGTTCAAATAAACCTCAAAGCAGGGCTTTGGTAACATTTCATAAGCACTGTCCTGCAAGAGGCTATTAAAGAACTGATACCAGGGTTTAGCAAAATCATCACCGACTACACGAGCCACCGCCACCGCATACTGACCACCTGAAATTTCTGTCAGAATGACGCCCTCACTGTTTTCGGGGAGCGTAAAGTTACTCGGTACCGTCACGACGGTGTCGCAGCGTAATTTGTCGGCGGGTGTTTCATCTGGATTGTCGTAATAGACAGCAACCCACTCCTTCGGCACAATATTTTTACTATCTACCCACATCATCAACTGCTCAAAACCTTTCTTTACCGTCTGTTCCCACGGGCCAACGAGATGGAAACCTGCAACGGTACGTTTCTCTTCCTGCTTAATCTCGTAGTTCATGACGCCTCCATTGATACTGTTTTTATATACAGTATAGTTGCAAAATTAAAACCACAAGGAATGAGTGTTGATTATGCGAGCAGACTCGCACTCCTGCCAGTCTGCTGCAAAAGAAAGGTCAGGCCTTATGGTGGAAATAATCACTAAGGCGAGAAAACATGCTGCCTTCCCCGACAGATTCCAGGGTAACCAGCGGCCAGTGCGCCACCTGTTTATCACGGTCGTAAAGTTCAATTTCCCCTACCCGCTGATGGGCGCTAATTGGCGCGGTGAGTTCTTTACCATCAAGGGTATATTTGGCTTTGATATGTGGAATTTCGGCTTTCGGTAGCACCATCCAGAACTCTTGTTCCGTTCCCAGGTCGATATTTTCTTTATCGCCATACCAGATGCGTTCCGTTCCGACCTTTTTCCCACGGTGCAAAATTTGCACCGTAGTAAAGTTTTGTTGCCCCCAACGCAGTAATTTTCTTGCCTCTTCCTCACGACCTTTTGCACTGTCAGCCCCCATTACCACTGCAATGAGACGACGCTGCCCATCTACAGCCGAAGCAATGAGATTAAACCCGGCACCAGAAGTATGACCCGTTTTCAGGCCGTCAACATTCATGGTTTTATCCCACAACAACCCGTTACGGTTTTGCTGGGTGATACCGTTCCAGGTGAGACTTTTCTCACTGTACATATGATAAAACTCGGGCTCGCCGTGGATGATAGCACGAGAAAGCACAGCTAAATCATAAGCCGAGCTATGCTGACCTGGCGCATCCAGGCCATGCACTGTTTCAAAATGCGTATCCTTGAGATGCAGCTTCTCGGCATAGTTGTTCATCATTTCAACAAACTGCCGTTGACCACCGGCAATATAGTCAGCCAGTGCAACACAAGCGTCATTTCCGGAATCCACAATTAAACCACGGCTTAAATCACGTACCGATACGCGATCGCCCTCTTTCAAAAACATCAGTGAAGAACCGACAAACACCGGATTATCTTTCGCCCACGCATCGCGCCCCACGGTGACAATATCGTCTGGCGTAATGCGATGACTATCGATAGCGCGATCCACGACATAGCCCGTCATCAGCTTTGTCAGGCTGGCGGGATTGCGCTGTTGATGCTCATTACCCGCGGTGAGGATCTGACCGGTGGTGTAATCCATCAATACCCAGGACCCGGCATGAATCTCAGGAGGCTGAGGTGAAAAAGGAATGTTTTCCGCCGCAAAACCAGACGATAAGTTAAAAACGAACAAAGAAGCAGCAATAATAAGACGGCGTTTCAACAGCAAACCCTCAGGAGTTTCAAATAGCTGTTCTTTTTACGGAAATACTTATGAACTGGCTGGAATAAAGTGCAAGAAAATGTGACTACCCTCTCATTTTCATCTGACATGATCTGTTGCCACTCGCTGTCAAATTGTGGCGCTAAAGCTGATTAGCACGGTGATATTTGATACTCTGGCAGACAGCAGAAATAACGGATTTAACCTAATGATGAATGACGGTAAGCAACAATCTACCTTTTTGTTTCACGATTACGAAACCTTTGGCACGCACCCCGCGTTAGATCGCCCTGCACAGTTCGCAGCCATTCGCACCGATAGCGAATTCAATGTCATCGGCGAACCCGAAGTCTTTTACTGCAAGCCCGCGGATGACTATTTACCCCAGCCTGGAGCCGTATTAATTACCGGTATTACCCCGCAGGAAGCACGGGCGAAAGGAGAAAACGAAGCCGCGTTTGCCGCCCGTATTCACTCGCTTTTTACCGTACCGAAGACCTGTATTCTGGGCTACAACAATGTGCGTTTCGACGACGAAGTCACACGCAACGTTTTTTATCGTAATTTCTACGATCCTTACGCCTGGAGCTGGCAGCATGATAACTCGCGCTGGGATTTACTGGATGTTATGCGTGCCTGTTATGCCCTGCGCCCGGAAGGAATAAACTGGCCTGAAAATGATGACGGTCTACCGAGCTTTCGCCTTGAGCATTTAACCAAAGCGAATGGTATTGAACATAGCAACGCCCACGATGCGATGGCTGATGTGTACGCCACTATTGCGATGGCAAAGCTGGTAAAAACGCGTCAGCCACGCCTGTTTGATTATCTCTTTACCCATCGCAATAAACACAAACTGATGGCGTTGATTGATGTTCCGCAGATGAAACCCCTGGTTCACGTTTCCGGAATGTTTGGGGCATGGCGCGGCAATACCAGCTGGGTGGCACCGCTGGCGTGGCATCCTGAAAATCGCAATGCCGTAATTATGGTGGATTTGGCAGGAGACATTTCGCCATTACTGGAACTGGATAGCGACACATTGCGCGAGCGTTTATATACCGCAAAAACCGATCTTGGCGATAACGCCGCCATTCCGGTAAAGCTGGTGCATATCAATAAATGTCCGGTGCTGGCCCAGGCGAATACGCTACGCCCGGAAGATGCCGACCGACTGGGAATTAATCGTCAGCATTGCCTCGATAACCTGAAAATTCTGCGTGAAAATCCGCAAGTGCGCGAAAAAGTGGTGGCGATATTCGCGGAAGCCGAACCGTTTACGCCTTCAGATAACGTGGATGCACAGCTTTATAACGGCTTTTTCAGTGACGCCGATCGTGCAGCAATGAAAATTGTGCTGGAAACCGAGCCGCGTAATTTACCGGCACTGGATATCACTTTTGTCGATAAACGGATTGAAAAGCTGTTGTTCAATTATCGGGCGCGCAACTTCCCGGGGACGCTGGATTATGCCGAGCAGCAACGCTGGCTGGAGCACCGCCGCCAGGTATTCACACCCGAGTTTTTACAAGGCTATGCAGAAGAGATTCAGATGCTGGCGCAGCAGTATGCCGACGATAAAGAAAAAGTGGCGCTGTTAAAAGCGCTTTGGCAGTACGCGGAAGAGATTGTCTAGTTTGAAGCCTCCGTCGCTGATACGGCGGAGGACAATTTGGGATCAGGCTTTTTGAACAGTGATGCTCCATGCAGCATCGCCAATCTGCTGATAATCGGTGATGGCATGTCCTTCTTCTGCCGCCCACTGCGGGATTGCTTCAGTTGCCTGGGTGCAATCAAACTCAATCACCAACTCATCGCCGCTGGCCATTTCTGCCAGTGCTTCTTTTGCTTCTATGAGTGGAAACGGACAGACCTGCGTCACCACATCCAGCTTTTTAATCGCCATCTTTACACCTTACTTAATTTGCCGCAGCAGTTGCCAGTCGCGCCTTACGCTGCGGTCGAACATACACAAGCCAGGACGCAGTCCAGACTCCGAGAATCATAAATACAAGGCCAATCCAGCCCTGCCAGGTCATCATTGCAGTCATAACCAGTCCATTACCGATAGAGCAACCACCTGCAATACTGGCACCGAAGCCCATCAGTACACCACCTAACCCGCTACGTACTGTTGTTTGTGCATCAGCTGCGCGAACGCGGAACTCACGGCTCGCTTTGGCTGCAATAAATGACCCCACGAAGATCCCTAACACCAGGAAAACGCCCCAGTTAATGTATTTCACGTCACCCGCGACCAGAAATTGCAGAATATTGGCCGTTGGGGAAGTGATTCCTAACCCAAACATGCGTCCGGTTGCTTCACTCAGGGGCCAGGCTAAAAGCGCAATCAAACCGATGAGTACAGCAGTGACAAAGGGATGCCAGCGTTTTTCAAACAGAATATGAGCGATCCCGGTTCGGCGCGGCGGTAAGGTCGCGACTTTCAGTTTTGGCTTCTTCAACTCTTTCATCACCACCCAGAGCGTTATCACCAGCAAAACGGCAACCAACGGCCACACAGACAAATGAAAAGTCTCAGCAATAGAGTTATGTTCAGTACTGTAGTGCTGCAAGGTTTGATTTAAACCACTGGCATGTGGAGAACGCATCACCGCACTCATCACCATATAAGTGAAAAGCGCGATCCAACTGCCGATCAATCCCTCACCCGCGCGATACCAGGTCCCGGTGGCACATCCACCCGCCAGAACAATTCCCAGCCCGAAGATATACCCACCTATAACAGTACCAAGCCACGGGAACGCCCCGGCTTCGTAAGTCAGTAGGCCCGCCTGAATTAACGCAAAAACCCCCACGCTTTGTACCGAAATTGCAATCAGCAGGGCGTAAAACATGCGATTATTTTTCGCGATATACATATCGCGAAAACCACCTGTCAGGCAAAAACGCCCACGTTGCATGACAAATCCCAGCAGAGCACCACAAATTAGCCCGCTTAATATCATTGAAAACATAAATTAATTAACCAGATGAATGTTAATGAGGAAATTATTCATGACTGGTGGAATGCAGACCAATAACCAAATTCTCTAAATTAGAACAAATGGTTATTAATGAGGATTTCGATAAAAAAGAATAAAAAAACCGGAGCCAAATGTTCATTCGACTCCGGTTTATTATTAGAAAAGATGATTATGCTACGTCTTCGTACTGCGGAACCGGGTTACGGAAGCTCTTGGTGACGCAAGCCAGGTAAATCAGACCGATAGCAGCCCAGATCAGACCCAGAACCATTGAGCTTTCTTCCAGGTTAACCCACAGTGCACCAACGGTCAGCGCACCACACATCGGCAGGAACAGATACTGGAAGTGATCTTTCAGCGTCTTATTACGCTTCTCACGGATCCAGAACTGCGAGATGACCGACAGGTTAACGAAGGTAAACGCCACCAGCGCACCAAAGTTGATCAGCGCCGTAGCCATTACCAGGTCGAAGTTGATTGCCAGCAAGGCAATCGCGCCAACCAGGATGATGTTCATCGCCGGAGTACGCCATTTCGGGTGTACATAACCGAAGAAGCTTTTCGGGAACACGCCGTCACGACCCATTACGTACATCAGACGCGCTACGCCTGCGTGCGCCGCCATACCGGACGCCAGTACGGTAATGGTGGAGAAGATCAGCGCGCCAACCTGGAACGCTTTACCCGCAACGTACAGCATGATTTCAGGCTGTGACGCATCCGGATCTTTAAAGCGAGAGATATCCGGGAAGTACAGCTGCAGGAAGTAAGTTGCAAAGATGAAGATCATGCCGCCGATCAGCGCGGTCAGGAAAATCGCACGCGGGATCACGCGCTCTGCATCTTTGGTTTCTTCCGACAGGTTGCTGATGCCGTCAAAGCCGGTAAAGGAGAAGCACAGGATTGTCGCCCCGGTAATCATCGGGATAACATGCGCATCGCCAGACCAGAACGGACGAGTGCTCGCCAGCGTACCAGCGCCTTCACCTTCAAATACGCCATAAACAACCATGCCCAGAATCACCGCGATCAGCACTACCTGCAACACGACGATTACAGTGTTGAAGTTCGCTACGGATTTCAGACTACGCAGGTTAAAGGCGGTCATAAAGGCCACCAGCGCCACCACAAACATCCACGATGGGATGGAAGGCACCAGAGCTTCAAAATAGATTTTCGCCAGCAGAATGTTGATCATCGGCGCGAACAGATAGTCGAGCAGAGAAGACCAACCCACCATAAAGCCGACAGTCGGGCTAATGGATTTCTGGGCGTAAGTATATGCAGAGCCAGCAGAAGGATAGCGGCGAACCAGCTTCCCGTAGCTCAGAGCCGTAAACAGGATCGCAATCAATGCGAACGCATAGGCTGTCGGCACATGACCATCCGTGAGGCCTGAAACGATACCAAAAGTATCAAACAGCGTCATCGGCTGCATATAGGCAAGACCCATCATTACAACCGGAACTAACGTAAGCGTTTTACGCAATTCCACGCGAGAGGTGTTTGGAGTAACGTTATGCGACATGGTCATTCTCCTTTACGGTGATAACCGTCGCGTAAGCAAAAAATTGCCCCATTTTTTTGGATTCCTCAGCGACAACAACTGTCGATTTTTAGTAAATATCTATCCGGTACGAAGCCCGGCCTCTTGGTATGAATGATTGGTTTGAAGCAAAAAATAACCGACGCTGATGAAACGTCGGTTTTTAGTCATTTTTTGACAGCGGCGCATTGTGCCTAAATGGGGGGGAAATGACAAGAGAATGAGAGGCTTGTCATAATAATTTTTCTTTAAATGGCTGATTTTCCGTCATCAGATTTTGCATAAACACCGGCGATCGCACTATTTGCTAAAATTTCATCCCGCCACCAGCCGCTGGCAAGCCCTGCGGTCTGTTCATTCCAGCCAATCCAGACGGGTTCAAAGAGAGTTTGGGCGACCACTTTCTTCTCGATTAACGCGCCACTATCGAGAAAACGTTGCGCCAGATAACGGGGTAAATAGCCGCAGCCGAGGCCGCTAATTTGCAGCTCCAGCTTGGTTTTAAAATCGAAAACGGTAATGGCTTCTTGTTCGTCGAGAAGTTGTGAGGCCGTAGAAGCGCCTGCCTGCGCAGTGTCCCCCACCACAATCGCCCGATATCGCTTAATGATACGACGGTTTAACGGCTCTTCTTCCTGGGCTAACGGATGATGAGGCGCGACCGCAAAGACTTGTTCCAGATCGCCCAACCGCGAGAAACCAAACTCACTGGAAGATGGTGGCTCATGCATCGCGCCAACAATAATATCCGCTCGCCCCTGAGTCAGGGCATCCCAGGAACCACCGAGTACGCCATTGATAAACTTCAGGCGCGTCACGCTATGATGTTGATAAAAAGCTTCAATCAGTGGCGCAAGCAGAGAAAAAGGAAACGTGTCGTCCACGCCAATCACCAGCTCGTTTTCCCAGCCTTCATGCAGTTTGATCGCCTGCTTTTCCAGTTCTCGCACGGTATGCAGAACTTCCCGCCCCTTCTCTAATAACATTTTTCCGGTACGGGTGAATTTAGCGCGGTGACCGCTACGATCAAGCAATTGAATATTAAGGTCGCTTTCCAGCTTGTGAACGGTGTAACTCAGAGCGGACGGCGTCTTGTAGAGTTTGGCCGACGCCGCCGCAAAACTGCCTTCTTTTTCTAAGGCATCGAGGATCATCAACACATCCAGCAGTGGTTTCATACACGCCCCCTTGCAGTGCATGCGGCGTCCTGCTGGCGTGATCGTTTACTCCAGCGGCATTACCAGCGGATCGGGATACTGGTATTCAAACCCCAGTTCATTACAAATCCGACTGCCATCAATAATCTTACCTTTGCCGCTGTCCAGACTATTTCTGAACTGCGGAGGTTCCAGCCCCAGTAAACGGGCCATCTGCGGATAGAAAACATTACGCGCAGGGTGAGCTGGCGCACATATATTATAGATGTGTCCGCCTTTAGGTGCCTGTAACAACAGAGTGATAGCGCCAATAACATCTTCTAAATGGACTAAATTAACACCATGTTCACCATCAGGCGCGGTTTTTCCGGCAAAGAAGCGTCCGGGATGACGTCCCGGTCCGACAAGGCCCGCAAGACGCAGAATATCGACCGAAGTACCGGGTAAATTGTGCAGCCAGTCTTCGAGTTCTTCTAATACTCTTCCACTGTTGGTTACCGGATTAAGCGGGGTAGTTTCTTTCACCGTGCCTTGCGCGTCGCCATAGACAGACGTTGAGCTGGTGAAAATAATGCGGGGAATACGATGAGCCAGCGCGCTATCCACTAACTCTTGTACCGCTTGTAAATAGAACTCATCGCCGGGGCCGCTACGACGTGCCGGAAGCGTAATGACCAGCGCATCGGCATCCATCAGGGCATCCAGATCGTCAGAATCGCAAACTAACTCAGGCTCCATGCGAAGCAGATAGCTATCAATGCCACTCATTCGGGCCGCTTCGACACCATCTTGTGTGGTTTTACTCCCGGTGACTTGCCAGCCTCGCGCTGAAAGTGACATCGCCAGCGGCATGCCTAACCACCCTAACCCGACAATTGCGACCTTTTTCATCCGTTATCTCCTGATACACCTTAGATCTATAAGGCTACGCTAGCGTATCAAAACTGACAATTCATTCTATGAATGAAATCGAAACGGTTAGCAAATATACCATTGCCTGATGCGCTCCGCTTATCAGTCCTACAAAAACTTCAATATATTGAATTTACGCAACATTTGTAGACCAGATAAGGCATTCACGCCGCATACGGCAGGAACAAAGCCCACTTTAGTTACAGAACACAATGTTCTTGAGGGTTTTAAAGACATATTTTCACGATTACTTTTTTAACGTAGTCACTCCAGGCACCCTCCTTTCCCCGCTCATTCATTAAACAAATCCATCGCCATAAAATATATAAAAAAGCCCTTGCTTTCTAACGTGAAAGTGGTTTAGGTTAAAAGACATCAGTTGAATAAACATTCACAGAGACTTTTATGACACGCGTTCAATTTAAACACCACCATCATCACCATCATCCTGACTAGTCTTTCAGGCGATGTGTGCTGGAAGACATTCAGATCTTCCAGTGGTGCATGAACGCATGAGAAAGCCCCCGGAAGATCACCTTCCGGGGGCTTTTTTATTGCGCGGTTGATAACGGTTCAGACAGGTTTAAAGAGGAATAAGAAAATGACAGACAACACTCGTTTACGCATAGCTATGCAGAAATCCGGCCGTTTAAGTGATGACTCTCGCGAATTGCTGGCGCGCTGTGGCATTAAAATCAATCTTCACACCCAGCGCCTGATCGCGATGGCAGAAAACATGCCGATTGATATTCTGCGCGTGCGTGACGACGACATTCCCGGTCTGGTAATGGACGGCGTGGTAGACCTTGGGATTATCGGCGAAAACGTGCTGGAAGAAGAACTGCTTAACCGCCGCGCCCAGGGTGAAGATCCGCGCTACTTTACCCTGCGTCGTCTCGATTTCGGCGGTTGTCGCCTTTCGCTGGCAACGCCGGTTGATGAAGCCTGGGACGGCCCGCTCTCCTTAAACGGTAAACGTATCGCCACCTCTTATCCTCACCTGCTCAAACGTTATCTCGACCAGAAAGGCATCTCTTTTAAATCCTGCTTACTGAACGGTTCTGTTGAAGTCGCCCCGCGCGCCGGACTGGCGGATGCGATTTGCGATCTGGTTTCTACCGGTGCCACGCTGGAAGCTAACGGCCTGCGCGAAGTCGAAGTTATCTATCGCTCGAAAGCCTGCCTGATCCAGCGCGATGGCAAAATGGAAGAATCCAAACAGCAACTGATCGACAAACTGCTGACCCGTATTCAGGGTGTGATCCAGGCGCGCGAATCAAAATACATCATGATGCACGCACCAACCGAACGTCTGGATGAAGTCATCGCCCTGCTGCCAGGTGCCGAACGCCCAACTATTCTGCCGCTGGCGGGTGACCAACAGCGCGTAGCGATGCACATGGTCAGTAGCGAAACCCTGTTCTGGGAAACGATGGAAAAACTGAAAGCGCTGGGTGCCAGTTCAATCCTGGTCCTGCCGATTGAGAAGATGATGGAGTGATCGCCATGAGCTTTAACACAATCATTGACTGGAATAGCTGTACTGCGGAGCAACAACGCCAGCTGTTAATGCGCCCGGCGATCTCCGCTTCTGAAAGCATTACCCGCACTGTTAACGATATTCTCGATAGCGTGAAAGCACGCGGCGATGAGGCCCTGCGGGAATACAGCGCGAAGTTTGATAAAACCACGGTTACCGCGCTGAAGGTGTCTGCTGAGGAGATCGCCGCCGCCAGCGAACGCCTGAGCGACGAGCTAAAACAGGCGATGGCGGTGGCAGTAAAGAATATTGAAACCTTCCACACTGCGCAAAAACTGCCGCCGGTAGATGTAGAAACGCAGCCAGGCGTGCGTTGCCAGCAAGTCACGCGCCCGGTAGCTTCAGTTGGGTTGTATATTCCTGGCGGCTCCGCCCCACTCTTCTCAACGGTATTAATGCTGGCAACTCCGGCGCGTATTGCGGGATGTAAAAAAGTGGTGCTGTGCTCACCGCCGCCGATTGCTGATGAGATCCTTTATGCGGCGCAGCTGTGCGGTGTACAGGACGTGTTTAACGTCGGCGGCGCACAGGCCATTGCCGCACTGGCGTTTGGTACGGAATCTGTGCCGAAAGTGGACAAAATCTTCGGGCCGGGTAACGCCTTTGTCACCGAAGCGAAACGTCAGGTGAGCCAGCGTCTGGACGGTGCGGCGATCGATATGCCCGCAGGCCCGTCGGAAGTGCTGGTGATTGCTGACAGCGGCGCTACGCCGGATTTCGTGGCTTCTGATTTGCTTTCCCAGGCTGAACACGGCCCGGACTCACAAGTGATTTTACTGACGCCCGATGCTGATATGGCGCGTCGCGTTGCCGAAGCTGTCGAACGCCAGCTGGCGGAACTGCCGAGAGCTGAAACCGCACGTCAGGCACTGAGCGCCAGCCGCCTGATCGTGACTAAAGATTTAGCGCAGTGCGTAGAGATCTCCAACCAGTACGGCCCGGAGCACCTGATCATTCAGACCCGCAACGCCCGCGAACTGGTCGATAGCATCACCAGCGCCGGTTCGGTATTTCTTGGTGACTGGTCACCGGAATCGGCAGGTGATTACGCCTCCGGCACCAACCACGTTCTGCCGACTTACGGTTACACCGCCACCTGTTCCAGCCTCGGACTGGCGGATTTCCAGAAGCGGATGACCGTGCAGGAACTGTCGAAAGTAGGTTTCTCCGCGCTGGCTTCGACCATTGAAACACTGGCCGCCGCCGAGCGCCTGACTGCCCACAAAAATGCCGTTACTTTGCGTGTTAACGCCCTTAAGGAGCAAGCATGAGCACCGTGACTATTACCGATTTAGCGCGTGAGAACGTCCGCAACCTGACGCCGTATCAGTCGGCGCGTCGTCTGGGCGGTAACGGCGACGTCTGGCTGAACGCCAACGAATACCCCACAGCCGTGGAGTTTCAGCTTACTCAGCAAACGCTCAACCGCTACCCGGAATGCCAGCCGAAAGCGGTGATTGAAAATTACGCGCAGTATGCAGGCGTGAAGGCGGAGCAGGTGCTGGTCAGCCGTGGCGCGGACGAAGGTATTGAACTGCTGATTCGCGCTTTTTGCGAACCGGGTAAAGACGCCATCCTCTACTGCCCGCCAACGTACGGCATGTACAGCGTCAGCGCCGAAACCATTGGCGTCGAGTGCCGCACAGTGCCGACGCTGAAAAACTGGCAACTGGACTTGCAGGGCATTTCCGACAAGCTGGACGGCGTAAAAGTGGTTTATGTTTGCAGCCCCAACAACCCGACCGGGCAACTGATCAATCCACAGGATTTTCGCACCCTGCTGGAGTTAACGCGCGGTAAAGCGATTGTGGTTGCCGATGAGGCCTATATCGAGTTTTGCCCGCAGGCATCGCTGGCTGGCTGGCTGGCGGAATATCCGCACCTGGCTATTTTGCGCACACTGTCGAAAGCCTTCGCTCTGGCGGGCCTTCGTTGCGGATTTACGCTGGCAAACGAAGAAGTCATCAACCTGCTGATGAAAGTGATCGCCCCCTACCCGCTCTCGACGCCGGTTGCCGACATTGCGGCCCAGGCGTTAAGCCCGCAGGGAATTATCGCCATGCGTGAGCGGGTGGCGCAAATTATTGCAGAACGCGAATATCTGATTGCCGCACTGAAAGAAATCTCCTGCGTGGAGCAGGTTTTCGACTCCGAAACCAATTACATTCTGGCGCGCTTTAAAGCCTCCAGCGCAGTGTTTAAATCTTTGTGGGATCAGGGCATTATCTTACGTGATCAGAATAAACAACCCTCTTTAAGCGGCTGCCTGCGAATTACCGTCGGAACCCGTGAAGAAAGCCAGCGCGTCATTGACGCCTTACGTGCGGAGCAAGTTTGATGAGTCAGAAGTATCTTTTTATCGATCGCGATGGAACCCTGATTAGCGAACCGCCGAGTGATTTTCAGGTGGACCGTTTTGACAAACTCGCCTTTGAACCGGGCGTGATCCCGCAGCTGCTGAAGCTGCAAAAAGCGGGCTACAAGCTGGTGATGATCACTAATCAGGATGGTCTGGGAACACAAAGTTTCCCGCAGGCTGATTTCGAGGGCCCGCACAACCTGATGATGCAGATCTTCACCTCACAAGGCGTGCAGTTTGATGAAGTGCTGATTTGCCCGCACCTGCCCGCAGATGAGTGCGACTGCCGTAAACCGAAAGTAAAACTGGTGGAGCGTTATCTGGCTGAGCAAGCGATGGATCGTGCCAACAGTTATGTGATTGGCGATCGCGCGACCGATATTCAACTGGCGGAAAACATGGGCATTAATGGTTTACGCTACGACCGCGAAACCCTGAACTGGCCGATGATTGGCGAGCAACTCACTAAACGAGACCGTTACGCCCATGTGGTGCGCAACACCAAAGAGACGCAGATTGACGTTCAGGTGTGGCTGGATCGCGAAGGTGGCAGCAAGATTAACACCGGCGTTGGCTTCTTTGATCACATGCTGGATCAGATCGCTACCCACGGCGGTTTCCGCATGGAAATCAACGTCAAAGGCGACCTCTATATCGACGATCACCACACCGTCGAAGATACCGGCCTGGCGCTGGGCGAAGCGTTAAAAATTGCTCTTGGCGACAAACGCGGTATTTGCCGCTTTGGTTTTGTGCTGCCGATGGACGAATGCCTTGCCCGCTGCGCACTGGATATCTCTGGTCGCCCGCACCTGGAATATAAAGCCGAATTTACCTACCAGCGCGTGGGCGATCTCAGCACCGAGATGATCGAGCACTTCTTCCGTTCGCTCTCATACACTATGGGCGTGACGCTACACCTGAAAACCAAAGGTAAAAACGATCATCACCGTGTAGAGAGCCTGTTCAAAGCCTTTGGTCGCACCCTGCGCCAGGCCATCCGCGTGGAAGGCGACACCCTGCCCTCGTCAAAAGGAGTGCTGTAATGAACGTGGTGATCCTTGATACCGGCTGCGCCAATCTGAACTCGGTGCAGTCTGCCATTGCGCGCCACGGTTATGAACCCAAAGTCAGCCGTGACCCGGACGTCGTGTTGCTGGCCGATAAACTGTTTTTACCCGGCGTTGGCACCGCGCAAGCAGCGATGGATCAGGTACGTGAGCGCGAGCTGTTTGATCTCATCAAAGCCTGTACCCAACCGGTGCTGGGTATCTGCTTAGGGATGCAACTGCTGGGGCGACGCAGTGAAGAGAGCAACGGCGTCGATTTGCTGGGCATCATCGACGAAGACGTGCCGAAAATGACCGACTTTGGTCTGCCGCTGCCGCATATGGGCTGGAACCGCGTTTACCCGCAGGCAGGCAACCGCCTGTTTCAGGGGATTGAAGACGGCGCGTACTTTTACTTTGTTCACAGCTACGCAATGCCGGTCAATCCGTGGACCATTGCCCAGTGTAATTACGGCGAACCGTTCACCGCGGCGGTACAAAAAGATAACTTCTACGGCGTGCAGTTCCACCCGGAGCGTTCTGGTGCCGCTGGCGCTAAGTTGCTGAAAAACTTCCTGGAGATGTAATGATTATTCCGGCATTAGATTTAATCGACGGCACCGTAGTGCGTCTCCATCAGGGCGATTACGGCAAACAGCGCGATTACGGTAATGACCCGCTGCCGCGCTTACAGGATTACGCCGCGCAGGGTGCCGAAGTGTTGCATCTGGTGGATCTGACCGGGGCAAAAGATCCGGCTAAACGTCAAATCCCGCTGATTAAAACCCTGGTCGCGAGCGTTAACGTTCCGGTGCAGGTTGGCGGCGGCGTGCGTAGCGAAGAAGATGTGGCGGCGTTACTGGAAGCGGGCGTTGCGCGCGTAGTGGTCGGCTCCACCGCGGTGAAATCACCAGAAATGGTGAAAGGCTGGTTTGAACGCTTCGGTGCCGATGCCTTAGTGCTGGCGCTGGATGTCCGTATTGACGAGCAAGGCAACAAGCAGGTGGCAGTCAGCGGCTGGCAAGAGAACTCGGGCGTTTCACTGGAACAACTGGTGGAAACCTATCTGCCCGTCGGCCTGAAACATGTGCTGTGTACCGATATCTCGCGCGACGGCACGCTGGCAGGTTCTAACGTCTCTTTATATGAAGAAGTGTGCGCCAGATATCCGCAAGTGGCATTTCAGTCTTCCGGCGGCATTGGCGACATTGATGATGTCGCGGCCCTGCGTGGCACTGGTGTGCGCGGCGTAATAGTTGGTCGTGCATTACTGGAAGGTAAATTCACCGTGAAGGAGGCCATCGCATGCTGGCAAAACGCATAATCCCATGTCTCGACGTTCGTGATGGTCAGGTGGTGAAAGGCGTACAGTTTCGCAACCATGAAATCATTGGCGATATCGTGCCGCTGGCAAAACGCTACGCCGAAGAAGGTGCAGACGAACTGGTGTTCTACGATATCACCGCTTCCAGCGATGGCCGTGTGGTAGATAAAAGCTGGGTATCTCGCGTGGCGGAAGTGATCGACATTCCGTTCTGTGTGGCGGGTGGGATTAAGTCTCTGGAAGATGCCGCGAAAATTCTTTCCTTTGGCGCGGATAAAATTTCCATCAACTCCCCTGCGCTGGCAGACCCATCATTAATTACTCGCCTGGCCGATCGCTTTGGCGTGCAGTGTATTGTGGTCGGCATTGATACCTGGTACGACGCCGAAACCGGTAAATATCATGTGAATCAATATACCGGCGATGAAAGCCGCACCCGCGTCACTCAGTGGGAAACACTCGACTGGGTACAGGAAGTGCAAAAACGCGGTGCCGGAGAAATCGTCCTCAACATGATGAATCAGGACGGCGTGCGTAACGGTTACGACCTCGAGCAGCTGAAAAAAGTACGTGAAGTTTGCCACGTCCCGCTGATTGCCTCCGGTGGCGCGGGGACCATGGACCACTTCCTCGAAGCCTTCCGCGATGCCGACGTTGACGGCGCGCTGGCAGCTTCCGTATTCCACAAACAAATAATCAATATTGGTGAATTAAAAGCGTACCTGGCAACACAGGGCGTGGAGATCAGGATATGTTAACAGAACAACAGCGTCGCGAACTGGACTGGGAAAAAACCGACGGACTTATGCCGGTGATTGTGCAACACGCGGTATCCGGTGAAGTGTTAATGCTGGGCTATATGAACCCGGAAGCCTTAGATAAAACCATCGAAAGCGGCAAAGTCACCTTCTTCTCGCGCACTAAACAGCGACTGTGGACCAAAGGCGAAACGTCGGGCAATTTCCTCAACGTAGTAAATATTACGCCGGACTGCGACAACGACACGTTACTGTTGCTGGCGAATCCCATCGGCCCGACCTGCCACAAAGGCACCAGCAGCTGCTTCGGCGACACCGCTCACCAGTGGCTGTTCCTTTATCAACTGGAACAACTGCTCGCCGAACGCAAATCTGCCGACCCGGAAACCTCCTACACCGCCAAACTGTATGCCAGCGGCACCAAACGCATTGCGCAGAAAGTGGGCGAAGAAGGCGTGGAAACCGCACTGGCCGCAACGGTAAATGACCGCTTTGAGCTCACCAACGAGGCGTCTGATTTGATGTATCACCTGCTGGTATTGTTGCAGGATCAGGATCTGGATTTAACAACGGTGATTGAGAACCTGCGTAAACGTCATCAGTGAGTTGCGGGGTAAGCGGATGCGATGTTGTCGTCGCATCCGGCAAAAAAAACGGGCAAGGTCTCACCACCCTGCCCATTTTCTTTAAAACCGAAAAGATTACTTCGCGTTGTAATTACGCAGAGCGTTACGCCCCAGCACAATCCCCGCGCCAACCATGCCGCCCAGCAGCACTGCCAAAATCAAGGTAATTGCCTTTTTCGGGCTATCGCGACGAATAGGTAACGTCGGTTTCATTACATAGCGGTAAGCATGAATATCAAGATCATCAACTTTTAAGCTTTCGATATCCAGCAGGTTTTGACGAGTCTGATAGTAGTTTGGCGAGAACACCAACGGACGGGTCGCCTCATGCTTAATCATCGACTCCAGCGCTTCGCTCCCCAAAAGGAACAACGTATCTTGCGTGATATCTTCGCCAGTCTGTTGAATTTGCGGTTTTGTCACCTGCGCCTGATTCGCATACTGCAACGCTTCCTGAATCTGACGGATACGCAGATCTTTCTGCTCTTGCGCGACTACTTCCTGAGTTCTTAAAGAGTCCTGCTAGTTTTTCATACGCAGCGCGATGTTGTCTTTCAAGTCTTTTTCCAGCTCTACGTTTACCTGGTCGTCAACTTGCTGGATATACTTCGCCAGCTGCTTCTGAGCACCTTCAGGTGTTTCACCAACATAAGACACCGCCAGTGGTAACGGCTGGTTCTTAACAGTAGGCTCAATGGTCAGCTTTTCTGCTTCTTCCTGGTTATCCAGCGTTTCCGCTAATGCTGAGAATGCAGTGCTGTAACGTCCGATAAGTGAAGCCTGAATGTCGGAGACTTTCGGTACAGCCGGACCGTAAATCACATTCATCGCGTTGGTATAACCAGCGATTTGCCCCACATCAGGTTGAGTAACGATAGCAGTGGAAGTCCACTTTTCTTTGGCAACGGCCAGATACCCTATAGCCAGGGCAATAGCCACAATGACAGAAATGATGATAGTCATCTTGCCGCGCCACAACTGCACCAGTAAATCAATCAAATCAATCTGTTCCGGGTCATGGTTTTGCCCAGAAACATTATTATTTTCTACTCTCATCATTACCCTAACGGACGAAATAATTTTAAGTCGCCATAGTTTAGCGATAATCGCCATGAATGCTATAGGATAAATGATAAAAAGAATGAATTATTACAAAGGGAACATAAGAGAATCAGGGCGAAAATCGCCCTGATAACAGGATGTTAGTCACTGCCAAAGAGATCGCGGGTGTAGACTTTGTCTGCCACATCCTTAAGCTCTTCTGCCATACGGTTGGAAATAATGACATCGGCTTGTTGTTTGAAAGTGGCGAGATCACGTTCCAGCCGAGAGTTGAAGAATGAATCTTCTTTCATCACCGGTTCGTAGATGATCACTTCAACGCCTTTCGCCTTGATACGTTTCATAATCCCCTGAATGGAAGACGCACGGAAGTTATCTGATCCGCTCTTCATAATCAGACGATAAATACCCACCACTTGCGGCTTGCGTGACAAAATGGCATCGGCAATAAAATCTTTACGCGTGCGGTTTGCATCGACAATTGCCGAAATCAGGTTATTCGGCACAGACTGGTAGTTCGCCAGTAACTGCTTGGTATCTTTCGGCAGACAATAACCACCATAACCAAACGACGGATTGTTGTAATGGTTGCCAATACGCGGATCGAGACAAACGCCTTCGATAATCTGGCGAGTATTCAGACCTAAACTTTCTGCATAGCTATCCAGTTCATTAAAGTATGCTACGCGCATCGCCAGATAGGTATTAGCGAAAAGTTTAATCGCTTCTGCTTCAGTGGAGTCAGTAAACAGGGTCGGGATATTTTGCTTAATCGCGCCTTCCTGTAACAACGCAGCAAAACGTTCTGCGCGTTCTGAACGCTCACCGATGACAATACGTGACGGATGGAGATTATCGTAAAGGGCTTTACCCTCACGGAGAAATTCCGGAGAGAAAATAATATTTTCAGTACGATATTTCTTATGCATCGCTTCGGTAAAACCAACGGGAACCGTTGATTTGATGACCATAACCGCATAAGGATTTATCTCAACTACGTCTTTAATTACTGATTCTACACTCGATGTATTGAAATAATTAGTTTTAGGATCATAGTCGGTTGGAGTGGCGATGATGACATAATCAGCATACCGGTAGGCTTCATTTTTATCTAATGTGGCATTAAAGTGTATTTTATCTGATTGCAAAAACTGCTGAATTTCCTTATCAACAATAGGAGATATCCGATCATTCAGCATAGCAACGCGTGACGGTAAAATATCTAATGCCACAACCTCATGATTTTGTGCGATTAGAAGCCCGTTTGACAAGCCTACATAGCCAGTACCGGAAATGGTGATTTTCATTTCATGCTCTCAGAATTAACTTAACTATGAATCATGATGTTTTTAGCATCCTGATAAGAGTTAAAAGTTTTAACGCTACGTTGTAAGATGGTCAACGCAACGAAAAACAATTCAGAATTTCTTTATAAGAATAGCTGATATTTATTAAGTTAATATTAAGCAGTGAAATTTAGTCTATAAGATAATTGGTAAAAAAAACCCGGCATAATCTACGCCGGGCCTCAATTTTATTGTTGATTAAATCAGATTAATCCAGCCATTCGGTATGGAACACACCTTCTTTATCAATGCGCTTATAAGTATGCGCACCGAAATAGTCACGCTGTGCCTGGATCAGGTTCGCAGGCAGAACAGCGGCGCGGTAGCTGTCATAATAGGCAACCGCAGCGGCGAAGGTCGGAACCGGGATACCGTTCTGTACCGCGTAAGCGACGACATCGCGCAGCGCCTGCTGGTAGTCATCGGCGATTTGCTTGAAGTACGGAGCCAGCATCAGGTTAGCGATCTGCGGATTTTCGGCATATGCATCGGTGATTTTCTGCAGGAACTGCGCACGGATGATGCAGCCAGCACGGAAAATCTTCGCGATTTCACCGTAGTTCAGATCCCAGTTGTACTCTTCAGACGCGGCGCGTAGCTGAGAGAAGCCCTGAGCGTAAGAAACGATTTTGCCCAGATACAGCGCACGGCGAACTTTTTCGATGAACTCAGCCTTGTCGCCTGCTGGCTGTGCTTGCGGGCCAGAGAGAACTTTAGATGCGGCAACACGCTGATCTTTCAGAGAAGAGATATAACGTGCAAACACAGACTCGGTAATCAGCGACAGCGGTTCGCCGAGATCCAGCGCGCTCTGGCTGGTCCATTTACCGGTACCTTTGTTTGCTGCTTCATCCAGAATCACATCAACCAGGTAGTTACCGTCTTCATCTTTTTTGGTGAAGATGTCTTTGGTGATGTCGATCAGGTAGCTACTCAGTTCACCGTTATTCCACTCGGTAAAGGTCTGCGCCAGTTCTTCGTTGGTGAGGTTCAGGCCACCTTTAAGCAGAGAATAGGCTTCAGCAATCAGCTGCATATCGCCATATTCAATACCGTTGTGAACCATCTTCACATAGTGACCTGCGCCATCGGCACCAATATAGGTAACGCACGGTTCGCCATCTTCAGCAACGGCGGCGATTTTGGTCAGGATCGGCGCAACCAGTTCATAGGCTTCTTTCTGCCCACCAGGCATGATGGAAGGCCCTTTCAGCGCCCCCTCTTCACCGCCGGAAACACCGGTACCGATGAAGTTAAAACCTTCGGCAGAAAGCTCACGGTTACGACGAATGGTGTCCTGGAAGAAGGTATTACCACCATCAATGATGATGTCACCTTTATCGAGGTATGGCTTGAGAGAATCAATAGCAGCATCCGTGCCTGCACCTGCTTTCACCATTAACAGGATGCGACGAGGCGTTTCCAGAGATTCAACAAACTCTTTCACCGTATAGTAAGGAACCAGTTTCTTGCCTGGATTTTCGGCAATCACTTCTTCCGTCTTTTCACGGGAACGGTTGAAAATAGAGACGGTATAACCACGGCTTTCGATGTTGAGCGCCAGGTTGCGCCCCATCACTGCCATACCGACGACGCCGATCTGTTGCTTTGACATTGTTTACTCCTGTCCGGGGGATGCTTACCGCGAGGTGAACGCGATTACAAAATCTGCTGATAATAACTCAAAACCTGTTTTTATAGATAGCGTAATTGATTCAAAAGAAGAAGATTTAATACATTAACAAATTTTATCAATAGATATATTGAAGTGATTCATTTATAAGTCATTTCGTACTGTTTGCTGATTGCTGACCATTGATATCTGCGAAGTGCGATTTCTGACATATGATTTCCATTACCGTAAACATTGTCTGATTCCAAACTATCAATTATCTTTTTTAATCCAAGGGAGTTAGAAAAATAATGTGCTTTTTCTTCTGTAGTGTATCTATTGAATTTACAATCAAATGCAATGATATCCATACCAAACTGCATTGCTTCAACTAAAGAGGGATTAGTACCACCAGCACTGTGCCCGTGTATATATGCTTTACATAGACTTCTTAATAAGAATAACTGTTCAATATCATATATTGGGTCGATGATTTCAATATTCTCACATTTACTATATTTACATTTAAGATTAATACCATAATCGCTATTGTTCCAATTCCCAATAAACTTAAGCTTATAAGGTAAATGTGAAAATGTTTCGAGTATCATAGACACATTATTTTCAGGTTCAATACGGCACAAAGAAAGATAATAATCAGACTTTTTTTTAGGAATAACAACATCTCTAATTAACGCATGTTCACCTCCATATGCAATGACAACACAATCTTTATTGTACTCTGACTTAACGTAATCCCCTATAGCTTGATTATCAGCAATAACAACATCAGAATACTTAACTGCTAATTTTTCAGATACTTTGAGGAATAATTTTGTGAATTTCCCCCATTTATTTCGACGCCACTCAAGACCATCTATATTTGTTATAACTTTCGTTCGAGAAAGTAGTCGAAACAATGGTAAAATTAAACACCCTGAAACACCAAGGATGAGTATTGCATCATATTTCACACGAAGACAGCTCAACAAACTAATAACATCATAAAGTATACTTGATATACCGTTAGCTTTTAGTGGGATATATTTTAGCTGTGCTTTTTTATAAAATTTTTGCTTTATTTCATATGATTTAGCTGAACAAAAAACTGTATAGCTAACATCATTACTTTGATTGTCTATAAGATTTTGAACCAGAGATTCAAAGCCACCATAACATGCAGGGATACCGACAGTGCCTATAATTGCTATTTTATTCATAATATTAGTCATTTATTATGTAGTTGAAGTGCAAGTTTGTAACCTTCAAGAGTTTGCTGAGCTGTGTGCTCCCAAGTAAAATTAGATATAACATGATTCTTTAGATCAGGGTTGTACTCTTTCTCCATAACCTCAATAACACCTTTACGGATTGAATCAACATCACCGGGCTCACAATATACTGCCATATCCTTAAAGTAATATTCGGTATCACCACGGTTAGTAACCAAAACATTGCAATTCATTACAGCTGCTTCAAGTGTAGACAATCCAGGAGTTTCCATCCAAGATATTAATGCATGTGATTTACAAACTTTATATAATGCAGCCAACTCTTCCTGTGAAACATGTTCTATAAATACTACATTCTCGCCAGCCTCTCGCTTGCACTGCTCATAGTATTGAGTACTATTTGGGCTTGGCTTGCCCACTAAAACTAATTTATACGGCAGTTCTTTACAAGCTCGGATTAGATCCAACTGACACTTACGAATTTCAATTCGTGCTGCACTTAAGAGGCATCCATCCAGATGTTTATATTTTGAAGCGTCGACATTATCAAAGTTAAAAACATTTAAATCTACAGCATTCGCAACTGAAATTCCCTCTTTCTCTGGAAGTTCCATATCTCTTCTAACGCGTTCCAATTCAGTAGGACTATTAGGTAACAAAACGTCTACCGTAGAAACTATTTCTTTTTGCGATGCCTTATGACCTTTTAAAATATATTTGAATGTACCTGCATGGAAGTTCTTATTTTTAAAGATCCTTGCTGAGGTTTTTAGGTATTCAACCATACTTTCTTTAAAGATATTTGCAACCCAACGTTGAAAACCACTCCTTGCCCTTTGATCACATTCATAATATGACCCCCATATAGTCGAGAGAACCTGTGGTTTATCACATTCCTTTGCTTGCCTTACATAATAAAGAATATCTTGAGGGTTTCTAAGATTAAAAAAATGTATTAGATCATATTCCTCCAAATTCAAAAAACCCCCATTATAAATATCGACGATTAGCCCCAATCGCTCAAGATATTGCTTGGTTTTAAGCAATTGTACTGTATCGCCTCCGGGACCACTAAATAATGTCGGGCGTGACACAAATAAAACTTTATTTATCAATTTAATTTTTCCTTATACAGCCTTGCAATTAAAAATAACCCAATCAAATACAACCATATATATAACTTATTAAAATTATATGTATATATCAACGTCAAAAAAGTAGTCATATAAAAAGAATAAAATGGTATATAGTATATTTTTCCGCAAGAATAGGTAACATAAAATATAAATCCTAATAGATAGGACAATATAAAAATAAGAATGACGCCAAAGTAACCAAAATCAAAATAAGGAACTCCAAATCCAGTTGCAGTAAGAACACCATAAAAATTATCTTTAAGGATATCGCGTTGAAGATCTATTAGTTCATAAGCATTTTTGTTAATTAAAGACTCAAATGGTAGCCAAATCGAAAAGTGCCCCAGATAAAAATCATTTAATAGAAAAATATACTTATTTAATATTTCGAAATTCATTACAAATGTTACATAACAATAATATACTGGAAGCAGAAAAATATTATCTCCAAAAAACCACACATCAGAAATTTGATCAATTATATTCTCGCCTGAAAAAAAATAATCTCTTACAAATTTTGCAGTTCCTAAAAGGTATGCACCCAGAATAACTAACGTCAATAAACGACGGAAAGATATCTGTTTTAGAGAATAATATATAATTAAACTCTGAACAAAAAATAATGAAACCCCTCCTCTATTTCCCACGAGCAAAGATAATAAAACATTTATAATAATTAATGATGCAACGATTATTTTTTGATTATTTGACCAATTTTTTTTATATATTAAGTAGTCATAATACAGTGGCAAGGCAAAGATCAATCCGGCCATTGCTATAATATGGATATAACCCGAAATAGGAAACTCCATTCTTAATATTTCGAAATTAGAATTAAAGATAGGCAATGAACCATATTTTTCAAAGAAAACCACGTGTTCAAAAACAAAAAACAACGTCGATATACATAATAATAATATAACTAAATTACGATTACTATTAGGGATAAATTTAGGAGTAAATGAAATCTCCTTAGTTTTAGATCGAAATTTGAGTCGCGAACCGAGGATTACCCCAAGCAGCATTCCAAAAATATTGAGTATAAGATAGAAAACTGTTTCAAAACTTGGACTCGTTATTTGCGAACTTAGCCTTGCCAGATATAAAACTATAGCTATACTGAGAGCCACTATAATATTAAAAGGCGATGATATAGATTTATATATCGTCATTATCTTAATTTTTCCCAAACTTATTTTTTAATCCATCTCTCACACCTAGGAACATATTTTTGAACATTTTTTCATTTCTACACACCATAGCCTTAATAGAAAAAACTGCCAATGATTTTATCATGAATATGAATAAATCCCATGAATTAATAACATCTGAATGTTTTGTTTTAATCAGGAAAGCATTTCGCAAGTAATAATATATGGCTTTATTTAGCCACCCATCCTTATTATCAGCTCTAACTATATTCCCCGCATTATTAACAAAGCAACACTTCCCATTCATTTTTTTTATTTTTAACGATAAATCAACCTCCTCCCAATACATGAAAAAATCCTCATCAAACAAACTAGATAAATGATTAGAATCATCGCGCTTAAAATATATAAAGGAACCTGGGCAGTAGTCTGTATCAGTAAAATTTGTATTATTACTTTTCTTAGATATTTTTTGTAACAATCCTTTTAACATTACTTTTGTATAGAGTAAATTACCGCTTGTATCATATGCAGGTAAAGTATATATGCCCCAGACTTCAACTTGCTGAATAATTTTTTCCAAACTAGATATATTAAAAAACGTATCAGGATTGCAAATTAAAATATCACCTTTCAATTCATTTTTTATAATGTAAGAATATGCTAGGTTATTTCCACCACAATATCCAATGTTGCGACCATTATTCAATATTACTATATTGTTATATTCACTGCAAAGAGAACCATTTATGAACTCTCCAGAATTATCAACGATAATCACTGTCAACTGTACGATATCAGACTTCTGTTTATTTATATTACTAATAGAAGACCTGTCTCTTATACACATCTCCGAGC
>ENA-OYCR01000033-OYCR01000033.1-human-gut-metagenome-genome-assembly--contig:-NODE-33-length-32623-cov-5.179071_pt1 | contig 32623 bp, 35 predicted proteins | sample MGYA00243457_ERZ652881 | MGnify/ENA primary metagenome ERZ652881 (study PRJEB26926, sample SAMN06164391) | human gut metagenome | biome: ENVO:00009003; feature: ENVO:2100002; material: ENVO:00002003... | reverse complement strand
ATTCGTATCTTTGCGGCAAATATTTATAATATTTAAGTTTTAAACGTAAGACCTTTAAACACCTTAGGGCGGGAGAAGATGGAAAACAAGAATTATACGATAAAAGACATTGCACGCATGGCCGGCGTCTCTGCCGGAACCGTAGACCGCGTGCTTCATAACCGGGGCGACGTATCCCGTGCAAGCAGAGATAAGGTTCAAAAAGTCCTCGATGAAATCGATTACCATCCCAACATGTTTGCCATAGGCCTGGCGGCAAAGAAGCGCTACCATATAGTATGTACCATACCTTATTATATAGAGCATGATTACTGGCACTCCGTTGCGGCGGGTATAGACCGTGCCGCGCAAGAGCTGCGGCCGTTCAACGTAGGGGTGGACTATCTTTTTTACAGCCATGCGGATAAAGCGTCCTATGAAACGGCATGTGCGCAACTTCAATCCGTTGTTGCCGACGGGGTGTTGATAGCCCCGAATTTTCAGGATGATACCCTGAAGCTGACGTCGTATCTGGAAGATAAAAAGATACCTTATGCCTTCATCGACTTCAATATGGAGCAGACTCATGCGCTATGCTATATAGGCCAGGACTCCAAAGTCAGCGGATACATCGCCGCCAAAATACTGATGCGCCGCTACCGGGAAGGGCAGGAGCTGGCGCTTTTCCTGAACAATCAGAAGAACAGCCCCGCCGAGGTTCAGATGCAACGTCGCCTGGAAGGCTTTATGCAGTATCTTGCGGCCGAGCACAAGAACCTGACTATACACGATGTCGTTCTCCACAAGGAAGACACCGCCGCCAACGAGGAAGTGCTGGATGCTTTCTTCTCCGGACATCCCAAAGCCACTTTAGGGGTCGTGTTCAACTCACGCGTGTATCAAGTGGCGGACTACTTGCAGAAAAAGAATCTGAAGCTGGATGCACTGGTCGGCTACGACCTGCTTCAGAAGAATGTGGAATACCTGAAAAACGGCGAAGTGAATTACCTCATCGGGCAGCGGCCGGGACTGCAAGGCTATTGCGGCATCAAAGCGCTGTGCAATCACGTGGTATTCAAGAAGCCGGTCACAGCCGTAAAATATATGCCTATCGACATCCTGATGAAGGAAAACATCGACTTCTATTTTGAGTTTGAATAATCCTGCATATATAAGAAAGACTATCAATCATAATCCAACAATCATAATTAAAATCATTTTCAAGATGAAAGCATTAAACAAACAGACGGCTCCCAAGTCCGTTGCTCCCGAACGAATCATCCAGTTCGGCGAAGGTAACTTCCTTCGTGCATTTGTAGACTGGATTGTTTACAACATGAACCAAAAGACCGACTTCAACGGCAGTGTTGTAGTGGTTCAGCCTATCGAAAAAGGAATGGCGGAATGGCTGAACGGCCAGGATTGCCTTTACCATGTCAACCTGCAGGGTCGTTTGAACGGTGAAGCGGTAAACAGCCTCACGCGTATCGACTGCATCAGCCGCGCATTGAATCCCTATTCTCAGAACTCTGCATTCATGGCGCTTGCCGACCAGCCCGAAATCCGTTTCGTTATCTCCAACACCACGGAAGCCGGCATTGCGTTCGACCCGAACTGCAAGTTCAGCGACGCCCCCGCATCTTCTTATCCGGGCAAGCTGACCCAGTTGCTTTTCCGCCGCTTCAAGACGTTCAAGGGCGATAAGAGCAAAGGTCTTATCATCATGCCTTGCGAATTGATTTTCCTGAACGGACATCACCTGAAAGAATATATCTACCAGTACATCGAACTGTGGAAAGACGACTTCGGCGCAGATTACGAGAAGTTCAAGACCTGGTTTACAAAGTACTGCTATGTATGCGCCACACTGGTAGACCGCATCGTTCCGGGCTTCCCGCGCAAGGAGATTGCGCAGATTCAGAAGAAAATCTGTTATGCCGACAACCTGGTTGTACAGGCCGAAATCTTCCACCTGTGGGTTATCGAGGCTGCCGAGAATCTCTCTCTCCGCCAGTTGGCAGAGGAATTCCCTGCAAACAAGGCGGGATTGAACGTACTCTTCGTGAAGTCCGAAGCCCCTTACCACGAAAGAAAGGTTACTTTGCTGAACGGTCCTCACACCGTGCTTTCTCCGGTGGCTTACCTGAGCGGTGTAAACATCGTGCGCGATGCCTGCAACCACCCCGTTATCGGCAAGTATGTCCGTAAAGTACAGTTCGACGAACTGATGCAGACACTGAACCTGCCTATGGACGAACTGAAGAAGTTCGCTGCCGATGTATTGGAACGTTTCGACAATCCTTATGTAGAGCACCAGGTAACCAGCATCATGCTGAATTCCTTCCCGAAATACCAGACCCGCGACCTGCCGGGCTTGAAGACTTATCTGGAACGCAAGGGCGAACTTCCGAAAGGCCTCGTACTCGGTCTTGCCGCCATCATCACATATTACAAGGGCGGCGTGCGTGCCGACGGCGCTGAAATCACCCCGAACGACGCTCCCGAAATCATGCAACTGCTGAAAGACCTTTGGGCAACAGGCGATACCCGCAAAGTAGCGGAAGGCGTATTGGCAGCCAAAGACCTCATCTGGGGCGAGCACGGAGACTTGAATGCCATTCCGGGACTGACGGATATGGTAACCGGCTTCCTGAACTCTATCCAGGAGAAGGGTATGCTGGAAACAGTAAAAAGCATTCTCTGATAAAGAACCGGTATGACAAAAGAAAAACAGGGCAGGGCTTCGGCTTTGCCTTGTTTTTTTATGCCCGTTCTACCCAATAAAACAGCCGTTATATGGTGCCGGCCGGATTTTTTCGCGTATCTTTACCGGATAAAGCGATATTCATCAAAATTCTGATAACTAATGGAAAACAACTCCGACTTAAACAATCAAGCAGCCCAATACACATTGTGCTTCAACACCCGATGCCCGAAAGCCGAAAACTGCCTGCGGCACAGTATGACACAGTACACCACGGCGCAAAACATCCGGCTGTCCGTCATCAACCCCCTCTGCTATCCGACGGCAGGGAAGGAGTGCCCGCACTTCCGCAGCAACAAGAAAATACGGGTGGCATGGGGCTTCAAGAAGCTTTACGATGATATGCCCGCACGCATCTCCCGTGCCATTCACCTCAATCTGGAAGCCATATTCAACCATTCGCCCTATTACCGGTATCGCAACCAGAAGCTGGGGCTTACTCCGAAACAGCAGGAGTGCATCCGTCAGGTATGCCGGAAGCATGGCTGGAAAGAGGAGATACAGTTCGACCGGTACACCGAGGAATACGACTGGTAAGCACTTTGTCGGTATTCCACCGCAGGGTAGCCGGCATTCCACCACAGGATACTTCAACTACCGGCAGGTGGTACAAGGAATACCAACCGTTGGTAGCTCTTGTACCACGCAGTGGTACGTGCCGTACCTTAGTAAGGTACTTCTCATACCAAGCTGTGGTACGGACAGTACCAAGCAATAAAATTTATTGGTACATGCATACAACTGACCACCAGCAAGGTATACAATATGAATTTACGAACATATTTTCGCTATATTTGTTGTAATCTGAAGTATCTTATTTGATTACCAACGCTTTGTAGAAAACTCGCATGAGAACGGGCAACGGATAAGAAAATGCCAGACTGTTCAGAACCACCATGTTCCTCATGCTTTCAAATAACTCTTTTGTCAATGCAAAGATAGCATTTTTTCTTTAAAGGCCGGTAATATCCGGTCTGAATTTTATGCAATAATCCATACCGAAAAGTACAGCCATCCCGTAGCCGAGTCCCCGTAACTCACAGGCAAAGGTAACTCGTGTTCTTTTCGTACAAGCAAGGTCAAGCCCTTCGGGTTCCGTGGAAAAATCTTCCGCGCCCGAAGGGCTTGCGGTATTTTTCCCGGAAACCTTGCATGTACGGAACACGACCTTTTAAAGCCTGTAGTTACGGGAACTCCGGCCCCGAAAAGCCGGACTAACAAAAATCAATTGTTATGTTACAGCAGATGGCAAAGAACAAGTACAGTATCGAAACGCTCAGAGAACGGAATGTTTCATACGACCATGAACATTGGCTGACGCAGGAAGATGTGGATATGGCCAACAATTATGTACAACTCATCGAGCGGACACGTTCTGAAGTCACACCGCAAATCGGTGACAGGCTGGTATATGTAACCGAACATGGGGACTATTACGGTCACGCCCTTATTGACAGCAGGAGCGCAAAAGAAGGATACCTATCCGTATGTGAACAGCCGTATGTGCCTTTCGTATGGACAGAGGACGGGAACATCCGTCTGAGTGTCAGCGGAGGCGCATTCCACTCTGTAAATCCAAAAGACCTGAAATTCCTGAAATGGACGGAAGGCGCGTTCAAGGACTGGGGACATTGCGGGGCGTGCGCCAACGGTTCGGTAACATTCCTGGCTAAAGTGCCGTTATGGTTCTATGCCGAACCCAATCCCAAGTATGGAAAATTCACAACCGAGACCTACCGGAAGTTCTACCTGAACAAAAGAGAGGAATCCGGAAATGGCAATCTCTATCAAAGTCTTGATATCGCTTTTGGGAACGAAGCCGACTTCCAACAGTTCCTGAAAGACTACGAAGGAACGGTTTTCAAAGGCAATTGGCCCACCCAAATCGTATTATGGTGTTTCCGTCGCGAATATATATTCCTGCCTCTTGCCGAATGGGAAAAGATTGATGCCCCGGTCGAAGAACGAAGGCTCAATTTCCATCCCGAACAGGTCAAGATAGTCAAGGACATGGAAAAACACATCACCTGTTTCTACCGAATCAAATCACAGAATTTCTAACACTTAAAAATCCAACAGATATGCAAACTACAACAGCAACCAAGACCGGTAACGCTCCCGACCTGCTTCAAGGTATTCTGAGCGTACAAGTGAGAAATGAGGACAAAATCACGGAGCAAGACCGAATCTATTGCCAGAACCAACAGGACTTGCTCTACAAGACACTCGATCAAATAGACCATTGGTACGCCATCTTCAAGGAAGACGCGGAGCAGTATCAGGAGGAACGGAAGTTCCATTACGAGGAAAACGGCAAGGTATCCATGCGTGATTTCTACACTTACCATAACGACAGGGACGACTATTCGCACAACGAGTTCAAGCCGTTCGACCTTATTAACGACCTGGTGGATAAGAACCGAAACGCCAACGCGAATTTTGCGAACCGCATCATTTCTTATTTCAACAGGACTTACAACGTGTCGGTTCCTGAGTATAAAATAAACGAAAAGACCCTTCCGATGGGCTTCCGTCCTGTTTATGACACATATGTCGATGTAGTCATCGAACACTTGGGCGGAAAGAGTTTCCGGGAAACGGCCGTGGAAGAACTGCTCGCACGCCTGGGCAAAGTTGTCAAACCGGCGTACTGGAGCAAAATCAAGACGGAGTTGAAGAAGGACAGGATAATCTTTCCCGAAATCATCCGTTTCGATGAGTTTTCCATGCAATACAACCAAAGGAACAGAATCTCCTACAACTACGGCGGAGAACTGGAAACCCTGTGTGCCGGCATTGCCTACGGTGCGGATGACATTTTGAACGGAAATTCAAAGATGATCATCCGTTTCGATGATAATAATGTATCCGTCAGTGACTGGTACGACCTTACCACCACCAATGCCGAGCAAATCCGGTTCTACAAGAACGGACGTATCGATGTCCGGTTCAAGGACAGCGCGGCAGCCGAGAGCTGTTTCAGGCGTCTGCGTCTGGATGAAATCACCCTAAGAGAAAACTGACCATGATAAGATTTACACAGCACCCCGTAAGGCAATCCTTGCGGGGTGTTTTCATTTTTAATGATAAACAGATAAAGTCATGTATGCCATCATCCCCCAACAGATACCGCAAGGTATGCGTGCCGAAGTCAACGAGAAGATACTTTTCTCCATAGACTCCGGCAAGGACCTCATTCCGGCGGAGAGCATCTACAACTGCTATACCGGCATCGGAGGGCTGCACAACCTCAGGCAGTCCGACTTTGCCAGCTACCACGAGTATGCCGAAGCGAAGAAGGAGTTCGAGATGGGACAGTTCTTCACCCCGCATGAAATATGCCGGGACATGGTGGATATGCTGTGTCCTGTCTCGTCCGAAATGGTTCTTGACATGTGCTGCGGCATGGGCAATTTCTTCAACCATCTGCCCAACCCGCATAATGCCTACGGCTTCGACATAGACGGCAAGGCCGTGGCTGTCGCACGACACCTCTACCCGGAAGCCCATATCGAGAAATGTGACATCCGGCAATATTACCCGCAGCAACGCTTCGATATTGTTATCGGCAATCCTCCCTTCAATCTGAAGTTCGACTACAAACTGTCGCAGGAATACTATATGGACAAGGCTTACGATGTGCTTAATCCGGCCGGTATCCTGATGATAATCGTGCCCGGCTCCTTCATGCAAAGCGAGTTTTGGGAAAAGACACGGATAGCCGGTATAAACGGCAAATTCTCTTTTGTCGGTCAGACTAAATTGGTTCCGTCAGCCTTTGCCGCAGTCGGAGTCCATGACTTCAATACGAAAATCATGGTATTTCTCCGTAAATCGGGCCACATTGAGATGCAGGCTTACAATGCGGAGGAATTCATAACGGCGGACGAGCTGAAAAAGCGCATCGGCGAGGCAAGGGCGATGAAACACCGGTTGCGTTTCGACCTGATGCGCGAGACCAACCGGATCGACAAGGAAGAACTTGAACTGTTCGAGTACAAACTTGCCAAGTACATGTACGAACTGAAAGCGCACGCCAAGTTGAACAAGCATATAGACAGGGCGGAAGCGTTGGTCACGAAGTTCCGTAACCAGAAACCGCCTGAGAACGCCACGCGGGAGCAGGTGGAGCAATGGGAGAAGAACAAGCTGACCCCGAAGAAAGTGCTTGCCGTCATCCGCAGGTACATCACCTCGCAAAATACCATACCTCGCAAGGAAGTGGCATTGGTGAAGACCTCATACGGCTTCAAACTGAAACAATATGCCCCGAGACTCCTTGACAAAGTTCCGCACAAGGCGGCAGGTATCAACGACCTCGTGCTGGAACGTGCCGAACTGCCCATGCCGGAAGTGCCGACAGAAAAAAATATGCGTCAAATCCGTGCGGCGGAGAAACTGATCCGACGCAAACGGAGAGAGTACGAAATGCAGAACCGGCAGTTCCCGGAAATGGAGGAAGATGGCAGGCTGAAAGAATACCTGGAACGGTGTGCATTCATCAACAAGGACGGCGAGACCTGCGAGTTCACCACGCTCCAGAAGCACGACCTGAACCTTGTCTTGCAGAAACAGTACGCCCTGCTGAACTGGCAGCAAGGCTCGGGCAAGACAGCCGCCGTGTACCACCGTGCCAAATACCTGCTCAAATTCCGCAAAGTACGGAATGTCATCATACTGGCTCCTGCCATCGCCACCAATATGACATGGATACCCTTCCTCTCGATAAACAGGGAACAGTTCCGGGTGGCAAGGAACAATGCCGACCTGGAAACTGTGCCGGAAGGAGTGTTCATCGTCCTATCCACCTCTATGCTCGCCAAGCTGAAACGGGGCATGGCAAGGTTCGTCAAACACAGTTCAAGAAAACTGTGCCTTGTTTTCGACGAGTCGGACGAGATAACCAACCCGTCGTCACAACGTACAAGGCATATCCTCGGTCTCTTCCGCCGCCTCAAATACAAGATACTCGACACCGGTACGACCACACGCAACAACATCGCCGAACTGTACAGCCAGTTCGAGCTGCTGTATAACAACTCCATAAACATGATTTGCTGGAGTCCGCAAGTCTATCGCGAGAACAAGGACAAGGAAATAGAGGAAGAGAATAATGTGCATTACGGCGAGCCGTTTCCCGCCTTCAGGGGGCATGTGCTTTTCCGTTCCTGCCACTGTCCCGGAAAATCCACCGTGTTCGGCATTGAGAAGCAGAACCAGGATGTCTATAACAAGGAGGAACTGGCCGGGCTTATCGGCAAGACCGTCATTACACGCAAGTTCAGGGACTTTGCCGGAGAGAAATACACGATACGGACACATACCGTCAGCCCGTCCGACGGCGAGCGTGAGGTTTACCGTGTCATCATCGAGGAGTTCTGTCGCATCTGCGAACTGTATTACAACAGCACGGGGGATGCGAAGAAGGATGCCGGCCTCCGGCTTATACGCCAGATCAAGCTGCTCATCAAGGCCTGCTCCGTCCCACACCTGATAGAGGGTTATTCCGGCGACGGAATTCCGAACAAGACAAGGTACATCGAGAGGCTGGTACGGAAGATACCCGGCAAGGTGGCTGTCGGCTGCACGTCCATAGCCGCTTTCGACCTTTACGAAAAGCATCTCCGCGAATGTTTCCCGGACCGTCCGGTGTTCGTGGTCAAGGGCGACATGGCGTTCAAGAGACGGCAAAGCATCGTGACGGAGTTCGACTCCACCATCAACGGCATACTGGTCTGCACGCAACAGAGCCTGAGCAGTTCGGTGAACATACCCGCCTGCAACGACGTGATACTTGAATCGCTCCAGTGGAATATCCCGAAGATGGAACAGTTCTACTTCCGTTTCATCCGCCTCGACTCCAAAGAGCTGAAGGACGTGCATTATGTCACCTACAAGGATTCCGTGGAGCAGAACCTGATGGCACTGGTGCTTACCAAAGAGCGGCTGAACGAGTTCATCAAGACGGGCGAAGTGAAGGAACAGTCGGAAATCTTCGAGGAGTTCGACATCACCATGTCCGTCATCGAGAGCCTGCTGGTCAGGGAGCGTGACAGCGAAGGCAGGATACACATCAGCTGGGGAAGCCAGCGCATCATGAATTGATAAATCGGAAAAACAAATGAGAAACCGCAGATTCCATTCCACAGGCAAAGGTAGCCCACCCCCTTACCGGCAGGGCAAGGTCATGCCGCAGGCGGTTTCCGGGAAAATCATCCTCACCGGAGGCTCCGGTATTTTCCCGAAAAACCCTGCACTGCCGGGGTGCGGACCTTTTGGAGCCTGTGGAATGAAATCCCCGGTTCCGTATCATAAACTATAATGAAGAATATCATGGACTTGAATCAGGCAGAAATGGCAGTGACCACGCAGCATCTCATAGACATGGGGCAGGAAAAAGACAACCTGCTGCAAATGTCCGACTTCGGCGACATGGGGGAATTCCTGTGCACCTGCTCCGAACTGTTTCCCGAAGAGGAAACGCCGGAATACAGGTACACGGGATGGGAGGAAATCCCGGACCCGCTCATCAACCGGGAATGGCTGTGCCCCAACTTCTTCGAGATAAGGGAGGCGATGGAACAGCTGGAGGAACCCGACAAGGATTGCTTCTTCGACTGGTGTGACCGTCACGGGCATGACATCAGTACGGAAGACCCGCACCTGCTGGTGGCGCACTATATCGAACTTTATGGGAATGTGGCCTATACCGACGATGAGCCTTGCCCGGACAGAGGGGACGAGAGCCTGCCGTACTACCCGGGCATATCAAACAACTGTTTCGACACGGGCATTCCCCGCTTCGAGATATTCGATGACAATTACGATTAAAACATATACAAGATGGAAATCAACTTCAAAGGGCCGGTAATGCCGGTTGACCCCTACTCGCAAATGGCGTTCGTGGAGATTCTGAACATTCTCCTGACGGCAGGACACATCGTGGATGTGAACAGGTTCCTGATAAACAGGAATGCAAATCCGCAATTCGGCTCGTTGTCAGGATATTTCAAATGGTCATTCTCCGACAACCACTTTACCCTGTGGCAACGGGTGGAATACAACTCGCCGATCTGCTTCAGCCGGCGCATATTCAGCATCCATTTCGGAACGCTGGCAAGCCGTGACAGGAAAAGAGACAATACGGTAATGAACTAAAACATATCAATATGAGTCACCAGATAATTACAAGAATGACATACAATGCCAAAACCAGGCAGATAGAAACTTGGCAGCACTCCAGCAACGTGTGTCCGGCAACAGACCATTTCCATGCCTTGGATGTAAAGACCGATGAGCAGATGCTCTTCTTCATAAAATTGGTGGCAAATCGGGAATGGCAGACACGTAAATGGCACAAAGAGTTTGAGATACTATTTCAGGAATACCCTGAACTAAATACGGACTCCTACTGCTATGAGCTTGAAGGCAAGCCATGGGAAGAATACTGTGCCATCCGCAACAAATACGAACAGTTGGCAAAGAGCAAATGTAGCGAGATAGCCACACGATTCAGACAGCTTGCAAACCTACATAAGCAGCATATGAATGATACAATAACGATAGGAAACAGGGAAATCGCGCTGATGGCATTCGACAGGCTCCGCAAGGAAGACAAGACAGATTCCGCATTGAAACTCGCACGGTGTATGCTGCATGGCACAAGCATATCTCTTGGCATAGGTGATATCGACTGGGATATCGACATGGCGATACGGCAGTGCGGAGGAGAACCGAAAACGGGATACAGGTACACGGCGCATTTCCACTTCAACCGGAACACGGAGATGGAAAAGGAAAGATATGACCGGATTGTGAAGGAACTGTATGGATAAAGAAATTTACACGGAGGCGGCTGCAAGGTCGCTTCCGGCATTTATAACGGTATGTACGGGAAAACAGAATCCTGCCGTACACAGGTAAGACAAATGGATGAACAGAAAACATTGACATTGGATTTCATCAAATCCCTGATGGAACCGGTCTATACGCTGGTATGGACAGATTACAATGACAACCTTGACAACCATCGCGGACTGATTCAAAAATGCCTTGACAGCAAAAGCCGCGAACATTTGTGGGAAAAGGCAGACGAGTGGTACAGCGATGCCGAATGGGAGGCTGTCCGTGAGATTATTGCGAAACTGAAAGAGGAATGTACCGTATTCCATGACTTTGACGGGGAAGCGGTCGATGACTTCTTCGATGAGCACGAAGATGAAATCCGTGACGAGATTTACAGCCGCAACGATTCGGACGTGATAGCGGAATTGATAAGGCATACGGATGACATCCCCATCCGTGTGGAGATGCTTTCCAACTATGACTGCATCAATTCCAACTGGTTCGAGTCGCAGGGCGGTTACAGCTATGAGGAATCCTACTTCGGGGACATGGTGGACAGCCTTAACCTCAATCCGACTAAGGTGAAGAAAATCCTGACAGGACACGGCTACAAGACATACGGACGTTTCCCGGACCGTAAGAGCCGGAACGGCAAGGAGCAGGTTTCCTACGAACAATTCTACGAGGAACTTATCAATTCCTGCTGCGGTGCGAACCTGCTTACCTACATAGGCAGGGTAAGCCTGAAAGAGCTGTATGAAGCCGGCTTTTCATTGAAAGAGGTCGTTATCCCCAAAGGCAACTGTTGCGGACTGTTCAGCTCCATATATGGCGGAGGCAGTCTGCTTGAAATGGAACTGAAGCAGGATGTACGCCTGAAATTGGATGTCAAGGGCTGTAACGGTTTCCGTTTCCGGCTGGATGACGAACGCTCCAAATATGACTGTTCGGTCCAGCATGTATATGGGGTGGACGACTCCTTTTTCGGAGATGCGGTTCACATTGTATCCTGATAAGATCAACCAATCAACAATTAAATCATAGAAGATTATGGCAAAATACGATGTAAAAGTAAGGTACATCTTCGAGGGTACTTACACAGTGGCGGCGGAAGACCGTGAAGAAGCGGAAAGCATGGTGGCGGAAGACTGCGGTCTGGTATTGGGCGGCAACATCCACACAACGCTGGATGACGATGAAGTGACGGACTGGAAGTTCGGTTGTCATCCGGACTTGCAGGTTCTCTCCGTAAGGCAGAGAGGCGGGAAATCCCCCATGTCGGTGTTCGGAGACAGGATCGAAGAACTGCGAAAAGACATCATCGAAGCGATACGGCAGTTACTCCACGACCATGCCATGAATGCGATACGGTTTCCGGAAGAGGATGATGACCCGGTCTGGGTAATATGGTTCAGCGATAACGGAGACCCTTACGAGTGCAGGGTGACAGGACTCCGGGTAACGGACAGCAGCCTGACCGTCATCGCCGAAGATAAAGAAAGCGGTGACGAGGTGGAATGTTACAGCCCGTTTGAACTTGGTGCAAAGAACATAGACTGGCTCCATGAAATGTACGAGGCTGTATGGCGGCAACTGGAAGAGAGCGAAAAAGTAGAACCACAAACTGAAGAACAATGAAATATCAAGCGGAAAATGCAGTCTCCAGCTTCTTCTACTATATGTGGAACGCCTGGAGCAAGGAAGAATGCAAGGCCGTATTCGGAAACATGCACCGGCACTTCTGGGATAAATGGTCCGGATTGGCGGACAAGTCCATATTCGGCGCGGCGGAACGGTTCTTTGCCGAGTTGTCGGAAAATTATCAGAAGCAGCTTGTTGAGCGTGCGGTTATGCTTTATGACGGCAGGGCTTTCAGAAAAGAGCCGGACGATTCCGACATCCTTGTCTGTAAAGAATGCGGCTCACAACAGTTGGAAATTCAAGTATGGGTAAATGCCAACACGGGTGAACGTATCAGCTATGTGTATGATGACAATGACGGGCACTGGTGTGACGGCAAATGGTGTGAAGAATGCGTCGAACAGACCTTTTTCTGTACTAAGGCGGAGTTCACACAAAAGATGCAGGGCTGGTGGGAGTCGTGCGGTATTGATACAAAGGGACAAATCACAGGGTTGAAAGTCCGTGACTGTCCGCCTTCCGAAAGCACGCAGACATTCGTTGATGCGGCAGACCAATGGTGGGACAGCCGGGACTACGAGCGTAAACGGAAAATTTACAACATGTATAATACTAAAAACGAATGATATGCAGATTAACATCATTGAACAGATTAGCAACTCATGCAGTTGCAGTCATACGGAAGCACAGGAATATTTGGACTCCGAAATCAAATACCTGCGCGAATTGCAGGAAGTGGATGATCTGAGGGGAGATGACATAGAGATGGCGTGCAGCAACCTCGGTCTTGACCTTGATTATCAGGAATATTTTATCAACCGCCTCGCAGGGGCATAAAAAGAAATACCATGACTTATTTTCAGAACATACGAAGTCTGGCGGACCTGAAGAAGGAGTACCGCCGTCTGGCATTGGAGTACCACCCGGACAAGGGTGGTGACACTGCCATCATGCAGCAGGTGAACACCGAGTTTGAAAGGCTCTTCGAGGTCTGGAAGGACAGGCCGGACGTTTCCATGACCTCTACAGGATATGAACACGACTATTCGGGAGCCACGGCAAAGGAATATACCGAGTACGTGTATAACGAATACCGTTGGAAAGGTCGCAACTACAAAGGGCAGTACGCCCCTGAGATCGTGGAACTTGTGAGAACCTGGCTAAAGGAAACCTATCCGAGATATAAGTTCTCTGTCAGACGGGAGAACTACAATTCCATTTACATCAAACTGATGAGCGCGGACTTTGAGGCGTTCACCAGGGAATCCGGCAAGGTACAGGACAATATCAACCACTATAACATAGAGCGGAACCCCGATCTTACAGACCGCGCAAAAGAGGTGATGATGAATGTCTGTGACTTTGTCATGTCATACAACTTCGACGACAGCGACCCGATGACGGACTATTTCCACACCAATTTCTACCTGACACTCGGAATCGGCAGTTACAAGCAACCCTATAAAGTGGAGATACCCAAACTGGACTGTAAGGGGAAGGACAAGCCGGAAGTGTTCAAGCATCCCGAAGGTCCGGCACACAAGGCCATCAGGCAGGCATTGGGAAAAGCCCGCTTTGATTTTATCGAGCACAGGAGGCATTCCGGTGAAATGATACTCGGAGAAGACCATTACGGTTCACACGGCGAGCATTATTTCTGGCCGAAGGATTATTCAAGCGCGAAACTGGCGCGGAAACGGATGGACAAATTGGAAAAGGCCAGGATTCAATGCAGGCTTACAGGCTATAACGGCGGTTATATCCGCTTTCTCGGCTACACTCCCGAAACGGAAGCGTTGCTGGAACAGGAACGGCAGGACGTCATCGTCGTCCACAAGGCATGGCAGGCAAGACAAATACAAACAACTCCAAATTCTGGATTATAATCGTAAAATTAGTATCTTCATTGTGTTCTTATCGGTGTTTTTTGTAATTTTGAAAACAAAAAATGCATATCATCTAAATATATCAGGACTATGGAAATTGGTGACCATATTGACAAATATATTGTAACAGAAATTATGCACGGAGGTATGTCCGAAGTGTATAGAGTTATGATTGACGGTGCTCCGATTAGATTTGTTTTAAAACGATTAAAAGAAGGAGCCACAGAAGAACAGTTAAAATTATTTAGACGTGAAATGCGGATACTTCAACGTCTAAAGCATATTCATGTTATTGAAGTTTTAGAAGAGCATTATGATGATGAATGCCCTTATTATGTTATGCCTTCTTGTAATAAATCATTGGTTGATGTTGCAACAACTAATGATAATTATAAGAAAGTCATATTGTCATTACAGATGTGTGAAGGTATCAGATTTATGCACGATAATGATGTAAGGCATAGAGATATAAAACCACAAAATATCCTAATCAAAGACGACATTGTCAAAGTGGCTGATTTTGGACTTTCTCGTTTCGTAGATAGGGATACTACAACTCTGACATCTACTTCTTTAGCGGCTGGAACATTAGGTTATATGCCTCCAGAATATTCAAAAGGGAAATTTAAGGATGGTACTATCCAAGGAGATATTTATATGGCAGGTAAGACCTTATATTATTTATTCAGTAATGGTGGTGATGTCAGTAATGTAAGAATAAATAGAGTTCCTCTTCCTATTGCAACCATTGTCGAAAAAGCAACCCAAGAAAATCCTGAAGATCGTTATTCCTCCCTTACCCCAATTATTGATGCTCTCAATGAATTCAAATCTTCACTTGAAGCGATTGATCGGCAGCCTAAATCGATAAAAGAGATTAAGGAAAAATATCAGAAAGGAAGCTCTGAATATATCGAAGAAATCTATAAACATATAATCTCACTTCCAGAAGAGTCAATGAAATGGGGTAACTCCATTAGACAACTTAGCAAGGAAGATTTAGTAGAAATGTTAAAACATAAGCGTGATTGTATCAATACTATAGCCAATCATTTCATGGAGTGTATTGGTAACACATCCGATTATATTCAATTTGATGATATTGATCAATTTGTACGATTTACCCAATATATAATATCAGTCAATAAAGATGTTGCTACTAATCAGCAGTTACTATCATTCTTTATTGATTTATCCGTTAATTATAATCGATGGCCGAGCATGAGCATTTTGTCCTCCATATTAAACGATGTAGTCAATGCAGATCCAGAACATTATAAGCTTTTTATTTATAATCACAAATCCCAATTACGAGAAATGCAACCTAATCTTGGATTGAACAATAATTTTAATAGTGAGATTTCTCGCATTATAGCAAAGTAGAAGAATAAATATCATTGCAAACATTCAAAATAAAAAGTGAGAACCTGTTAGTCAAAAACTGAGAGATTCTCACTTTTTTATTTATTTTTCAAAAAGTAGCATGTATTCCATTTTTCTTCTCCGTTCAATACTCGGCACCACCTTTCCCTTATAACATCGGAACGAGATATACTCCTCGTAGATATCTCTGTCACCGGCTTCCAGTTTTTGAACCAGCCTGCTCTTTGGAATTTTTCCATAGCCGACCAGACGGTAATACCCCACATTATATGAAAGGGTTGCGACTAATAGCGCGTCCTTTCCGAAACGGCTGCACATCCTGCACAGTTTCATCAGATCCGCCCTCAGCAGGGAATCCGCCTGTTCTTCGGTCATATCCGGTGTAAATGTCTCGTTCTCCAACAGTTTATGCCCATACCCTACATAAGGCAGGTGATTTCCATGCCAACCTTCATGTCCTTTAATGCAGGCGACCGCTTTCTCAAAGAGCGAATCCGGAATCTGTTCAGCGGCGGGAGGCGACGAACCGCCTCCCTGTGTTTGAGCCACCATGCCGCTGCAAATCAAAATCAGGCATATAGCCGTTGCAATCACTCGCATACGGGAACTTTTTCAGTGTCCGACACCTGTCTTGCAATAACGAGCGAATCCCTGATCCAAGGAGTTTCGGGACCGACCACAGAACCTTCTGTTTTCTCTTCAGTCTCATCCTTTTTCTCGTTGTTGAAGTCAAAGCTGAGCAGAAACAGCTGCTCCGGCTCGCTGTTGTCCTCGAAATAGATGTCTATCGTCTGCTGTTCTTCACACTCGGAAGTGTAATACAGCCGGAACACTTCCCTGTCAAGCGGATAGCGGTCATTGGGCAGCAGTACCATCCCGTCATCCATGCGGAGCGTGCCCTTGCCGTCAGGCTGGAAATAGCGGATGGTGTAGCGGGCATCGGAGAAGCGGCCTTCACGCTTGAGCTCGCAGCGTATTTCCACGGTCTCGCCCTGCACTATGCGTGTGGGAACAGGCATAGTTTCCACCGTAAAGGGGTAAGCCTGCTGCACGTCCGGTTCATTTTCACAAGACACCAGGGCCATTGCCACCAGCGCCACCAGCATTGCCGCGAAAAATGCGGCCAATGCGTTTGTTGTCTTTCTTTTCTTCATATCCAAATTGTTTTAATGATTTTATTATTGCAACTGTTTCATCCGACGGTTCCATCCCTGTATTGCAGGTATTCGTTCAGGTCCTTGAACCCCTTGTACAGGAGGGAGCAGTCCTCTATCCTGTTACCATAGCGTTTTCGGAGAGCTTCCAGCGTGCGCCTCCCGGCTTCGTCCCGGTCCAGGTAGCAGTTGATTTTCTCATACCTGTCAAGAACGGCAAACGAGCGTTCCAACAACGCCACCGAGTTCAGCACGAGGTAGTCGTCCCCGCATCCCAACCCCAGCACCATCCACGAGAGATAATCGATAAAGCCCTCGAAAAGATTGCAGGTATCCGAACCGTTGCCTATCAGAGATATGTCCTTCGGCGACAGGCTGCCCTTGAAGAAACGGGTGCGCAGTTCATACCCGCCGCTGAGATTTCGGAAACCGATGGCGAAATACCGCTTCCCGTGCAGGGAATACCTGACCTCTTCACAATTAGGCAACGCCACATCGCTGCAAATGCCACGCTCCTCCAGATAGCGGAGCAGAACACTGTTGTACAGCGGCCCGAAGCGGATATCCGTCAGACATTCCTTTTTTCCGGGATCTTCCTTGCCGCTCTCTTTCGGGAGAAAAACCGTCTTCCTTTCCGGAGCCAGCCCGCCCCATGCCCTTGTGATGAATCTCGCCTGCTCCATGAAGTCCGTACTGCCGGCAAGCTCACCGGCAAGGGTAAAAATATCACCTCCTTTTCCGGTTCCGAAGTCGTGCCAGACATTCTTGCGGACGTTCACCTGAAACGAGGCAGTCCGTTCCTCACGGTAAGGGGCGAGATACCAACATTCATCCCCACGCTGCCTTTTCGGATCATGCCCCAGCCGTGCCAGAAATTCCGTGATGGGGATAGTCCTTATATCTTCTATATCCATAAGCTATACTGTTTTAATGAATGATGAATTTTACCCCCAGCCCGAATTGGGTGGTGAACACTTCAAGCGAACTGCCCCACAGGGCACGCCCGCGGACGCTTGCAAGCAGCACGATACAATCGGTGATGTAAGTCTCCAGTTCCAGTGTTACCGCCCCTCCATAGACAAAGGCATCCTTGGCGAGCAGCCTTGAACCGTCATACAATATCCTGCCGCCCCAGTTCACGGTCTCATAGCCGGCCAGAGCCGAGCCGCCGATGGAAAGGAAAAGCGTCTTGGAAGGGTCGGACAGGAACTTCAGGTAATAACCTCCCTCGGCCGTGAACTGCGCACGTGGAAGGGACACATCCCTGTACTCATAATGCTTTTGCAGGTATTCCGCACCGACCACCCAACGGTTGGCTCTTTTGGTATATCCCGATACTGCGAATCCCGTATAATAGTTCAGCGGTGATTTCGAGCCGTTCACGAATCCTCCACGAAGCTCCACTCCCGTCATGCCGGGGAGGCAGCGTTGGGCGTGCGCCCGCCCTGAGAACAGGGCAAGCGACACGACCGTCACTATGATACAAACAACTTTGCGCATGGTCATTTCACTTTAAGTTCATTGATTACCTTAGCCCTCACGATGTCCTCGTTCTCCACGGTGAACGACTGGTGGCGACCACCGCTTTTCTCGTTCAGTTCAACCACCAGCACCTTGTCGGCCGGAATGGTGAACTTGTCAAGGGTGAAGACGGTACGCTCCTCCTTGTTACCGGCAACCACGGTGGCGTAGTTATAGGCACGGAGAGGGAAAATGACCTGCTCCTGAATGGCTGTACGCTTCATCACTTTCTTATCCACAATCTTGAATGTCACGAAATCCACCTCGAAAGGCACATTGGAAGAGTTCTTGATCTGCGTATGGAAATAGAGCAGCCCGTTGTGGGTATAAATCCCACGCAACAGGTACTGGATGCCGAACGCCTTGCTGCCGATGTGCTTGATGTTTCGCTTGTTGTCCTTATGGATGGACTCCATGATCAGTCGTACCAGCTTCGGGGATTCACAGCCCAATTCCTCCAGATAGATGTCAAGGGCGTTGTTCGGACGGTTCACCTTGCTGCCGTCATGGATAAAGTCTTTCATCTCGACATTCAGAAGCAACGGCTCGTCGGCATACTTGACATTGAAGGTGTAAAAACTGCCGCTTTCGGTGATGACCGACATGTTGGTCTCGTTACGGAAGTTCTTGACCACAGCCTTTACCCGGATGACATTTTCCGCACCGTCAGCCTTGCCTGCCACAAGGTTCGGGGAACCGAGGTCCACATAACGCACCGCCGACGGGAAGATGATGTGGGTCGTCTTGTCGTAGGTCACTTCCAGACCGTAGGGAGGAACCATGCGGTCAAAGGTCAGCTTCTTTGTCAGACCGTGATAGAGGTCGCCGTCTTCCTGCCGCTGCGGATATACATCCGCCGTCAGCGTGACACTGTTTGAAACTGTTGCCGTTGAATCGACGGCATTCTGTGCAAAAGCACTTGTTATGCCCAATGCGAGGGCAAGCATTACAAAAAACTTTTTCATACTTCTTGAATTTTAAAGGGTTGTTTTATTGGTTGTCTTTCTGGTAAAGCATCAGGGTGTAACCCGATTTGAGATGCACCTTTTCCTCACGCAATTTCTTGGAAACGTACTGCGACACGCCCTGGATGGCACCCTTGCCGAGTTCGGAAAGCAGCTGGTCCTTTGCCGACTGGTTGGTGATGGAGATGCTCGTGCCGAGGTTCTGCCCCAGGTTGGCCGCCACCTCCTTGACCGCACTTGCCTCCATCGACCCAGGGATGAAGATACCGTCCTGCCCGTCGTTGTCATGCACGGTGAGTTCCACGGGAATGATTACGCCGTTATATTCCACTTGGACGATCTCGATGCCGAGCCTTTCTCCCTGTATACGCCCTTCGCCCGTGACAAGGGTATTGCGCGGAAGGGTGTACCTGCCGACACACATCGGTTCCAGAAGCCTTAGCCTTACACTTTGGCCGCTGATGACGGTCTGGTCGCCATGCACACAGGCGCGGATGGTGTTCCTTGCATGTCCGTTTCCGGCTTTTCCCACGGCGGTATGGAATCCCGCGTTTCCTGCCTGCCCCAATCTTGCAAACAGCATGGAGTCGCTGACGGGCTGCGGAAGCGACGATACCACCGGAGTGGAAACATGTCCCACGGGAACGGCTTTCGTTTTCCTGCCATTGGAAGCGCTTTCCGCATCCTCCCGGCTTTCCGGTTCCATACCGTCCTTGCCCGGCGTATATCTGGCAGCCAGCTCGTATGACTTTTCCAGCAACGCCACCTGCTCCTCGTATGTCATCTGCGCGGGTTGCTGCATGGCGGCTGCCTGCCTGAGCTGCTCCACCTCGGCTTTCAACGCCTCCTTTTCGGGGTCTTCCTCCGGGCTTTCATAGAAACTGCCGAGCGTGGCGTTGATGTCGTTGTAGGCGGAATGGGAAGAGGAGAAAGAGCCGCTTCTCCGATAGCTCCCGCCGTTACGGCCGGATGTGCCGCCGCTTGGATATTCCGGTGCGGGTTCAATTTCCACGACAGGAGGTTCCGGCTCATCTGTCATAGCCGAGAAATCCTCCAGCGTGCGCATCTTCTCTTCCTCCCTGCGTCTCATGTCCGCCTGCTCGTAGGCCGTGATCTTGTCCGCCTCGATACCCGCCCCTCTCGGGTCGGGCAGCTCGGTATTGAATCCGGCGTTCTTCTCCTCTTCCTGCCTGTCCTTTTCCGACGGGGCGAAAATCCACCACATGCAGCCGATGAACAGCAGGAACATCCCGGCATAAACCAGATATTTCCTGATTTCCTGCCTCTGCTTCAATTTGTTAGCGTCATTACTCATTGCCTTGTCTGTTGAATTGGTTAAAAAACTCTTCCATCTCGCGGATTCTCCGGTCCGGAAGCGTGTCTGCCGGAACAAAGTCCGGGATTTCCAGAGGCTCTATCTTGATGACCTCCTGCCTTGCGTCCTCCCGTCCGATGTCATAAACGGCACGGAAAATCATATAGAAATTCCCGATGGCGAACAAGGCCGCCAGCACCACGACGGTAATCACTCTCTTTTCCGGACTCAGCCCGGCACACAAGCCGTGCAGTTTTTCTTCGGCCAAATCCCTGATTTTTACAAAAATCCTTTTCATACATGTTGAATTTTAACGGTCATACACTCTTATATCCCTGTTCTCCACCACGCGGAAGGCCTCGAGGATGAAGCCGTGCGGATTATTGTCGCTACGTGTGGAATTGAGCAGCCTGCCCCGCGTGACGAGGCTGCGCTCCGTCACGCTCTTTTCCCTGATGATGGAAAGGCGGGCATACGTCACCACCTCATACGGATAGGTGTCGAAGTCGCATCTCACGCTGTCAATCCCGATCCGCTGGTTCATGTTCCCGGAGATGACGCGGTTGTAATAGCCCTGCTCCGCCAGATCCCTGTAATGGGCATACGCGGAACGGTCACTCAGGAACATGGCGCGTTGGATATTGCCCTCGATGGCGCCCTTGTCCGGTGAAAGCGTGAAAAACAGCTCGTGGAAGCGTCTGACATGCTCCCTTGCCTCCACTGGGCGGTTCTGTTCCAGGTCTTGCGACAAGGCGAGCATCAGCGATTTCCCCTCGTCCAACACATAGATTTTCTGCCGCTGCGCCTCGGCAAAGCCGTAGGCTTTCCATACGGAGAAGCCCACGAGCAGGGTACAGGCGCAGAGATAGACGATACCGAACAGGCGGAGCTGCCTGAAACTGGTCTCGATATTCTTCAATGATTTGAATTCCATTTCAATGTCGTTTTAATGTGATTACTTGATAAGCCTTCCTGCGATGTTGCCCACCGCGGCACCGGCTGCACCGCCCACGACCGAACCGGTCTTGGAGGCCGTCTGTGTCACGTTCTTGCCGTAATTGCCCGCACCGCCTCCGGCCTGGATGATCCAGTTGGCTACCGTAGGAATGGTGAAATACCCGATGATGCCGATAATCAGGAAGGTGATATACACACCGTTCGAGCCGTCCGGTATGAAATTCGGGTCGGCAAGCCGCTCGATGTCCTGCTGTAGCATCAGCACCTGTATCCTTGCCAGCACGCTGCTGAACAGGTCGCTGACCGGAAGCCACAGGTAGATGCTGATATAGCGGACGAACCACTGGCTGAGCGAAGCCTGGAAGCCGTCCCAGCAGGAGATGGCGAAGGAAATCGGTCCGAGTATCGAAAGGACGATCAGGAAGAATGTCCTGAGCGTGTCGATGACAAGGGCGGCGGCGTTGAACATGAGTTCCAGCAGTTCGCGGAAGAAGTTCTGTACCGCCTTCTTCATGTTGTACATCGCACGGTCCACGTACATCCCGCAGGCCTCTATCGCGTCCAATGCCCCCAATTCGTCCAACTTGTTGTCAAAGGCTTCCTTATCCACAAGGTAGGCCGTCTCGGGGTTGCGTTTCATCGCCTCCACTTCCAGCCTGTCCTTCTGTGCCCGGTACTCGTTCATGTCGAAAGTCTGGCCTTCCAGAATGGTATGCGTACCCTTTACTATGGGCGACATGACACTGTTGAGCATACCCAGTACAAGTGTAGGAAAGAACATGATACACAGCCCCAGGGCAAAGGGACGGAGAAGCGGGAACACATCCACGGGTTCCGCTCTCGCCAATGACTGCCACACGCGGTAAGCCACATAGAAAAGCGCTCCCAACCCCGCAAGCCCTTTTGCCACGCCCGTCATCTGCGAGCATAGCGGCATCATATCCGTGTACAGGTTTTGCAGGATCTGATGCAGGTTGTCAAAATTTGCTGCTAACAATACCATAAGCGTCGGATTCAGGATTACCAGTAACGTTCATTGGGAGAACCGTAAAGGGCCATCACGCGGTCAAGGTCGTTCCGCTTCTTGGCACGCAGGTAGGAAACGCCTATGTTCTTGTTGGTGTAATACTGCACGAGGCTGCGGTATTGCAGCATGTCGGTGTAGCAGCGGTCGATGATATCCATCCGCTCCTTGTCGTTCATCGACAGACCGTTCTCGTTGACCACCGTTTTCAGGTCGCTGAGCAGGTGTGAGCTCTCCTCCAGCAGTTTGGTATAGCCGAGAGCGATGGCGCTCAGTTCCTCCGGCGTGAAGTAAGGGTCGCCGAGCATACGCTCGAAGCTGTTCACGTAGATGTCCGTGATGTCACCGACCATCAGGATGGTCTGCTGCACCTTGCGGGCATCCCGGACGAGGTTCTTCACCTTGCGAAGCCCGTCGTAATACTCCTTGCCCTGTTTGTAAATTTTGACAGTTTCTTGAAAATTGTTGAGCATATTGCTTGCGGTTGAAGACGTATGCACAATATTTTTCGCGGCATTGATGATGCCTTGGGCAAGATTGCTCGGGTCGGTCACAACCCATTGCGCTTTCGCCGTGAGGCTGACCAGAAAGCAGCCCATACACAGCATGAGGATTTTCTTTTTCATTGATGTTTCTGTTTTTAATCGTGAATAAATCAGTTGAATATCAAGGTGTCATTTTTCGCCCTTTGGACGGCGGATTACGCAGGATAGTCCTATGGGACTGTTTGGGACGGTTCCTTTTCGCCGCCTCTTCCGGTTTGCGTCTGAGGGAGGCGAAGAACTCGTCGGCATACGGCCTGCGGCCGGTCATCCGGACGAAACGGGCATCCAGTTCCCGGTAAGCCTTCTCCGCCTGGCACGAGCGTTCCGTAGCGGAAGCGTTCTTGTCAATGCCGTACTTGGCGAGAAAGTCCGGACGGATATGCAGGATGTCGTGAACGGTATCCGGTAAGGCCGCAATCCGCCCGAGTTTCTCCAATTCCTCGTTCAGCTTGTCAAGATACTCCACCGGAGGACGGGGACAGACACTTTCGAAGACTTTCTCCACGGCATGTGTCAGCCTTGCGTCCACCTCCAGAATATCGGAAACTTCCCCGGTTTCTCTTTTCCGCTTATACACATCGGAGTCCATCTCTTCAAGTTGATGGAACAGCCGGTAATCCTCCGTGAATCCGTAATAGTCCTGTATGGACTGCGGAATGTTCCAGTTCTGCATCAGGGACCAATAAAGGCAGGATACTACCTCCATACGCCTCCTTTCGTCAGATTCCAAATTACTGTACATGATTTCCAATGTTTAATGGTTGATAGATAATTTCACTTTTCCCGCTTGCTCTCGGCCAGTTGCTTGATGGCAAGCTCGATATTGCCGCCAAGTTTTTCCGTGAGTCGCATAAGTTCAAGTTTCTCGGTCTCTTCTGTAGTGTAGCACACATACTCCTCAAGCGATACCTCCGTGGCATAGACCGCCGACTGCGTACCGCCCAGACCGATCCACACTTCCTTGTATCTCCGGGAAGGGTTGTTCGCCATGTTGATGGAGAGTATCTGCGCACGCTCCTTGTCGGTCAGGCCGAGCAACGCCTGTATCTCATCGAACTTGTTGACATATTTCCGCTGGTCAAGGAGAATCTTGCAGTCGCTGTTGTTGATGATGGTGCCTTTGACGATGGAAGAAGAGATGATGTCCTCGACCTCCTGCGTGACCACCACAGCCTCGCCGAAGAACTTTCTGACGGTCTTAAAAAGATAGCGGATATAGCTACTCATGTTAGCGGAAGTCAATGCTTTCCAACACTCCTCGATCAGAATCATCTTGCGGATGCCTTTTAACTTGCGCATCTTTGATATAAAGGTTTCCATGATGATGATAGTTACAATAGGGAGTAATACCTTGTTATCACGGATGTTGTCCAGTTCGAAGACAATGAAGCGTTTATTCAGCAAGTCAAGCTGCTTGTCCGAGTTGAGCAGGTAATCATACTCGCCACCCTTGTAGTAAGGTTCCAGCACATTGAGGAATCCCCAAACGTCAAAATCCTTCTCACGGGTGCGTTTCTTTTTCAGGATATCCTGATACTCGTCACGGATGAACTCGTAGAAGAAATTAAAAGTGGGATTGGCCTGCTTCTCCTGCCGTATCTTCTCCAGAAAGAGATTGACGGCATTGGAGAGCGCCACCTCCTCGGCACGTGTAGGCGGCTCGTCGTCACGCTTCCACAAAGTGAGAATAAGTGTCTTGATGGACTCTTTCTTCTCGATGTCGAAAACACCGTCCTCCACATAGAAAGGATTGAAGGCGATGGGATTATCCTCCTCGTAGGTGAAATAAATCCCGTCCTCGCCGTGTGTCCTCGCGTGGATCAGGTTGCACAGCCCCTGGTAGGAGTTGCCCGTATCCACCAGCAACACATGTGTCCCTTGCTCGTAATATTGCCTTACCATATGATTGGTAAAGAAAGACTTGCCCGAGCCGGACGGTCCGAGGATAAATTTGTTCCTGTTCGTGATCGTGCCGTTCTTCATCGGCAGGTCTGAAATATCCAGATGGACGGGCTTCCCGGTCAGGCGGTCCACCATACGGATGCCGAACGGGGAGAGCGAATCCTTGTAGGAGGTCTCACCGATGAACAGGCACAGGGCCTGCTCGATGAAGGTGTAGAAACTCTCCTCGAAAGGAAAGTCACCGGCATTGCCGGGTATCGCCGCCCAGAACAGGGCCGGCACGTCCACCGTATTGTGGCGCGGCTTCGCTTCCATCAACGCCAGCTGGCTGCCCACGTCGTTCTTGATACGCTTCAGCTTTTCCCGGTCATCGCTCCATGCCATGACATTGCAGTGGGCACGTATGGAAATCAGTCCCTTGCTGTGCGCCTCGTTCAGGTACTCCTCGATCCATTCCCGGTTAATCTGGTTGGAACGGCTGTAACGGGAAAGCGAGTGCATGTTCCTTGCGGTCTGCTCGAACTTTCTCAGGTTCTCCGCCGAATCGTCGATGAAGAGATACTGGTTCACCACGTGGTTGCAGGTGAGCAGTATCCCTATCGGGGCGGCAAAGGACAGGCGGCAGTCGCTGCGGTCGGTGGAAAGACGCTCGTAACGTGTATCGGTCGCCACACCCGACGGCAGGTCTTCCGGGTCGGAAAGGGTGTGCAGGCAGAGGTGGTTGTCGCCCACCTTCATTTCCCCCGCACCGAGCGAGAGGTCTTGAAGGCAGGCTGTATCCTCCTGCGAGAGCGAGAAGTATTTCTCGATGATGCCAGCCGATGTGCCCGTCCCGGTTATCTCCCCGTCCTTCAGGCGTGTGATGCGGAGCAGGCCGCTGTCGTTCACGATACGCTCGAACTGACCGCAGCACTCCATGAAACGGGTGACGGTCTCCTTGTCCTGCATTTCCTTGGGGATGATGAAGCCCCGCGTCAGGGCGTTGAAACTGCTGGTCGTGCGGCTGCGTTCTTTCGTGGTCTTGGTGAGGAACAGGTAACAGGTATGCTGCAAGTACGGACGCTCGTTGAAGTGCCGCTCGAAGCTGCGGCTGAGGAAACTGATGCCGTCCTTGCAGATGTCAGGCTTGTAGCTCTCTTCCACGAAGAAGTCCTGCTTGTGCACGATGCTGTAGTTCGGCAGCACCTTGACCGCCTTCGCCCAGGTGGAGTGCATCGCTTCGTACTCGGCACGTGTCAACGTGAAAAGTTCGGGCAGTTCCACCCTGTATGCCACGGTGATGTCCGCGTCCTTGCTGATGATGCAGCCGTCCTCCACGGCCAGCAGCGGGAACTTGCTTTCCAATGTCGCTGCTTTCATTACGTTTCTCATGCTTTTCTGTTTTTGACGGTTGAAGAAAACAACCGGAGGAATTTTCTCCGGCTGATGATGTAGCGGGGATGGTTGCGCAACGCCTGGAGTTTCATAAGGCCCCATTCGCCGTACTTCGCATTCATGCGGAAGGTTGCCCAGACCAGCACCGGGGCGGAGATGGCCCCGAAACCGATGCAGATCCATTGGTCCAAGCCTGCCATATACATGATGACGAACACCACGAACAGGGCAAGCAATCCACCTGCAAAGATGAACAGGTACCGGCTCTTGAGTCCTTTGAACTCCGGGCTGCGCCCGATTCCCTTGTTGATAGGATACTTCGCCATGTTACAGGAAGAATGAGCGTAAGATGGTAGCGGCGACAATCAGGAAGATGCAGGCGCCGAACCAGCTGGCGGCGGTCTTCGAGGTGTCCGGGTCGCCCGACGAGAACTTGGAATAGACCTTCACGCCCCCGATAAGGCCGACAACGGCTCCGATGGCATAAATCAACTTGGTGCCGGGGTCGAAATACGAAGTGACCATGTTGGTAGCTTCGGTAATGCCGCCGATACCGTTACCCTGGGCGAAAGCCCCCACTGAAACAAGCAGCGTCATGGCTGCCGAAAAAAATCTTTTTTTCATGTGTCGAAACATTTAATTAGTGAGACAAAAAATCATTTCGACTGCGAATATATAATGCTTAATTCATTGATTTACAAATCATACGACCTATGACACCGTATGTCATCGCGTTACATCGGCAAGAGGTTTCAAGCCGTTCAAAAAAGTTTTCTTTGGTAACAGTAAACAAGAAAAACAGGTCAAGCAGAAAACGGCATTTCATTTCTTCCGGCAAAGGTCGTCCCGTGTCCTGACGGACCCGGCAAGGCGGCCCTTCGGGCTGGTTGCCGCAAAATAATCATCCTCGCTGCGCTTGCGGTATTTTTTCACGGCAAGCCTTGCCGGCTCCCGGACCGGAACGGGAAAGCCTCCAAGAAATAAAATACCGTTCCGGATGAATAGGTATATGTAAAACAATAAACGGTAATAATATGGAAGCGAAAGACAATCAGGTGGTGGCTTTCACGGGACACCGCAAAGAACGTATCCTGCAAGGGTGCGGAAACAATCCTCTGGTACTCACACGAATCAAGGAGGCCGTTGTGAGGCAGGTAACAGAACTGTATAGGCAAGGGTACAAAGTGTATTATACCGGCAACGCCAACGGCTTTGACATGGCGGCTGCGGAAGCGGTCTTACAGGTCAGGGAGGAATACGGGGATATCATGCTCGTAGCGGCAGTGCCATTTCGGAAACAGCCTTTATGGTTTGATGCGGAAGACCGGCTGTTGTATGCCTGTCTGTTGGAAAGAGTGGACCGGGTGGTCATGGTTTCCGAGAATTACCACAAGGGCTGTTACCTGCGCAGGGATGAATACATGGTACGTAAGGCGGATGTTATCGTTGCCTATTGGGATCTCGTACCGAAAGGGGGAACATTCTACACGGTGAGCAAGGCGTTGGAAAGCGGAAAGCCGGTCATCAACCTTTATGAAAGGATGAAATAGCGGCTGTCTGTATTGGGATGGAAAAGCGAAGTGTGAAAGCCGGCCGGCTTTCACACTTCGCTCCTCCTTGTATATTATATTACCTATTCCTCAGAACCGGAAGAGAGGGCACGCTGTTTCCGTAGTTCCTCCTTCTTCGCTTTCTGTTGCTTCTTCTTGACCTCCATTTCAGCCATAATCTGTTTCAGCGGTTTGACCGTTTCCGGCTCTTCCCGTTTGAACCGTTTGAAATAGATACTTTCAATGAACTGCGGAAGCGGAGCTTTCCACATTTCCTGCTTGTTGTCTATCTTGCCGAGCTTGTCGGGGTTCAGACCCAGTTCACGGGCCATCTGTACCTGCTTGTCCGAAAGGCGGTGACGCTTCTGCGCCACCATCCATTTTTCCAATATCGCTTTTGTTACTGCCATACTCATTTTTTTGCAAAGATAGTATGTCTGCAATATATAGATGTACAACTGTCTGGTATTTATTCCAATGGAATATCTGACATGGAAAAAGGCACACCGATATCACATCGACATGCCTTCTGAAAATATGACAGCAAAAAAGAAACAATTAAACGAATTCATCTATATCGAATGCCTCTGTCTTATTTTTTGTATTATCCATTTCTGAAATTTGTGAGTCACCACAAAGCATACTATCAATAAGATTTCCTATCTTCTTTTTAATAGCGGCTTCTTTCCGCATAATTCTGATGATTTCTTCTTCAGACAGATAGATGCGTGGGGCACGGATTGCAGGATTTCTTTTTATGCCAAAAGATTCTGCTTCTGGCTACGGTACTGCTTGTTGTTTTTTGTCTTTCATATTCGATTCCATATTTACATGTATTTATTCCAATCAATTCCAATCTGTTCCAAAGACTGTTTCGATGTCTCTTTTCCATTTGGCATATTTTCCTTGAGCAGTTTTTCCAATTGGCTTTGAGTACTCAGTTCGGTTGAAAAGAACTTGAACAGGTCGGTATCCTGAAGTTGGTACAGGGTTTCGGCTGCATTTCGGATTTTCTTTCTGTCACCCGTCCCCGAAATAAGCACATCAGCGACATTGTTCAGTTCTTCAAAAGTCAATGCCCTTGAAAAATCCGGGTCAGGAACACACCCGTCATTTGACATAAGTTCCCGTTTTTCCGATTCTGTCAGTCCCTTTTGTGAAGAGAAACCATCTGTCACATCATCCGGATCTATATCCTCATCTTCCTCTATAGGCTCTTTCTTCATAGGTTCAGAACGTGTGGGAGTTTTTCTCGCCACGTCCGGGTCTTCAAGATAGACTATCTTTGTCTTTCCGATTACTTCATTATACTCGTCCAGTGGATTCGGCTGCGTTTCGGTTTTCTCTTCATGCCCGACTTTAAGGATATCCTTCTCCGCTTGTGCGATCCACGCTTCAGCCTTGTCCAGTCTTGCCCTATACCGGGCTTTCCTTGCTTTTTCCGCCATCCGTTTCTTGCGTGATTTCCATAACCGGATACGTGCAATACGCATATGACGAAGCTGACTATCCCAAAAATTATAAACTCTCGGACTGAAAATGAACATCCATACCTTATATAATATGTAGGTTGCCGACAGGACTTTTACTGAAAAATAAATTAATGTTGTTTCCATGACTATTGAATTTTAGGGGGTGAAAAACGGTCTTTATACATTCGGGTGATTTCCTCGATGTTGAGTTCTATATGCTCGGCTATGATGTTACTGATATAGCTCGCAATACTTACTTCGGGAGCTATCACATGGAGATAATTCTTTATCTCGTCGTACAGCTTGCGGTTCAGGTACACCTGGATGCGTCCGGGCATGGGGGTATTCACCAGATACTTCTGACGAAAGTTACTGTCACATTCGGGCATATTGCAAGGTTTGGGATTTTTCCGGGCAGTTTCTTTTTCCGTATCCTGCCTTTCATTGTTTTCCTCTTCCGGAACCTCAACCACTATGATATCCTCGTTCTTGATGGCATCAGGAATGTCACCGACCATATACCCCCTGATTTTTTCTTCATTCACTTTTACAATTTTCTTTGCCATATCTCAATTACAGGTTAAATTTTACAATCAGTTCGTTTGCCAGTTCCTGCAATCCGCTGCCTTTAAGCTGTCCTGCCGGCGGTGGAAGGAGCGAGCAGCGGAAATAAGTACGTGTCCGGGATGACAGTTCCTTGTCATAGCGGCAGAGATCGGGAATCATTGAATCCAGAATTTTCAGCCCCTGTTTCTTCATCAGTGCCATATAGTTGTCAAGCACTTCGGTATTGCTTCTTTTCTTTACCTTGGTCCAGAACAGGAACACGTCTTTCAAGGGAATGTTTTTCCGGTTTTCCGCACACTTCATGACGCTTTTTGCAAAGACAAAACTGCTGTCCATAACGAAATTGTCAGCGGCAATGGGGGTCAATACATAATCCACATTGAAAATGGTCTGCAAAACGCCGGATATGTCCATAGACCCCGGCAGATCTATGAAAACGATATCAAAATCTGCTTTTGCCGCCAACTCTCCGGCCACCTGGCGTGCATTCTCCGGCTTTGCCTGCCTGATAGGATAAATCCTGCATCCCCTGAGCCTCTGTTCCTCCAGCAACACCATGTACTTTTTGTTTATCTCCACCATCTCCATGTCCCGTTCCCTCAGATTGAACAGGCTGCGCTGGGTGGCGTCACAATCAACGATGGCCACATTCTTGCCCATCGAATAATTCAGGAGACTGGCAAGTGTTACCAACATTGTACTTTTGCCGACCCCACCTTTCTGGTTGCTGACCGCAACGAATAACGGATTCTTCTTCATAACTGAACTTTTTTAATGGTTTATTACACTATTGTTTTACTTGTCTGTTGTTTGCTTTGTGACAAGGTTTGTTAGTGATATGGTTGCTTTGTGCTCACCAACCGGCAAACCGACCAACCGATAGTTCTCTGCCTTAACAAAGCAAGCATCCAATCATTGCCCGCCTGTTGCAACAAGTGCTTTCGCTAACGGGTAATACAACGGACAGTTACTTGACTATTGGTTTGTTTTACCGTTCACGCTGCAAATAAAAGGGTATTTTTTCATACCGGCACTATGTTTTAAGGGAGGTGACGACCTGTGTCATCATTTGTCATCACGTTACATATAACCCGCTATTTTACAGCAGAATAAACCACCATAACTTTGCACCGACAACGGAACGGATACCGCTGCGGAGGTTTCCCGAAGCCGAAGAATGAGGCTGAAGGTCAAAACTTAATTTGACGAAGGAAAATTCATGTTCAAACGAACATAGCAAGTTGTGTTTTGGGCAGCCCGAAATGATTCGGGTATCCCAAAACAAACTTGCCACTCGCCTGAAGGCTCGGGAGGGGCTCCACTCCGAAGTCGTTGCGCCTGAAAGCGGAAAAACAGGAACAGAAACTTGAAAAATGACCGCCATTATATGCAGACCGCCTCTCAGTAAATAACCACTACTGTTTGCTGGAATGAGCTTTATTCGTGTTTTTAATCTATCTCAGCCCGTATTTTTTCATCTTTCGGTACAATGTAGCGGGATTTATTTTCAGTAACCGTGCCGCTTGTTCGCGGTGTCCGTTGCATATTTGAAGGGCTCTGATGATGGATTCTTTCTCTACATCTTCGTTTTTCAACGGGACTATGACCGGCATTGTATCCTTCTCCGAATCATCGGATGGATTTCCCGGCACCAAATCTTTCATGTCCAGTAGCGGGTTTTCCGCGAGCAGCACGGCTCTCTTTACCATGTTCTGCAACTCCCTGACATTGCCCGGCCAGGAATAGGAGTGCAGGCGGTATATGGCATCGTCGGAAAAGCCGTGTGTGTCCCGTTTGAGTTCCTTCGAGAAGCGTTCACGGAAAAATTCGGCCAAAGGCAGGATGTCGCCCGGGCATTCCGCCAGCGAGGGTTGCCTGATCTCGAACTCGCAGAGGCGGTGGTAGAGGTCTTCCCGAAACTTTCCTTCTTTAATCGCCCGTTCCATATTCTCGTTCGTGGCGGCTACAACTCTCACGTCCGCAATCTTTTCCTTTTGACCGCCTATAGGCATGTAGATGTTCTCCTGCAATACCCGCAGCAGCATGGACTGTATCTCGAACGACATCGTTCCGATTTCGTCCAGGAACAGCGTGCCGCCTTTTGCCATATCGAAGAAACCGGGCTTGGCCGCGTCCGCACCCGTGAAAGCCCCTTTCTCGTACCCGAACAGCATGGAGGGGGCAAGCTCCCGTGGCAGGATGCTACAGTTGACCGCCACGAACGGCATTCCCACACGCTCGCTATACTCGTGGATGCTTTGGGCCACGGACTCCTTGCCCGTCCCGTTGGCACCGAGTATAAGAACAGACATGTCCGAGGGGGCGACTAACCTCGCGTACCGTTCCACCTCAAGTATTCTGGGACAGGTACGTCTGAACAGCTCTTTCGGTTTCGTGCGGACAGTTGCGAGCGGACGGAATATCTCTTCCGCCAGTTCCAGCAGGTGTTCCCGGTGTACCGGCTTGGGCAGGTAGTCTTTCGCTCCCAGTCTGATGGTGCGTACCACGTCCGGCACAGACACGTATTCCGTGGTGATGATGAACGGTATGTCCCTTTTCTCTTTTTTAAGCCATTCCAGTAGGGAGATTCCGTCGCCTTCCGGCAGCCGGACATCCGACAATATCAGGTCGAATTGATGCTTTCGTATCAACGCACGGGCTGCCGGTTCGTTCATGGCGGTCATCGCGTCATAGCCTGCCTGCTCGAACCAGTCCTTCTGCCGCTGCGAAAGGCTTACATTGTCTTCAACTATCAGTATTTTCCGTTTCATTATTTATT
>ENA-OYCR01000013-OYCR01000013.1-human-gut-metagenome-genome-assembly--contig:-NODE-13-length-92802-cov-14.444424_pt1 | contig 92802 bp, 88 predicted proteins | sample MGYA00243457_ERZ652881 | MGnify/ENA primary metagenome ERZ652881 (study PRJEB26926, sample SAMN06164391) | human gut metagenome | biome: ENVO:00009003; feature: ENVO:2100002; material: ENVO:00002003... | reverse complement strand
TCCCGCAAAAAATTCCGGTATTACGGAGTGCTGAAAGGAATAACTCATTTTCGAATAACAGTTTAAAGTTTTTAAGACCCACCCATTCCTTGTTCATCATGTTGTCAATCACTGCAAAATACAAGGACAGAAGAAACGGCACGATGTAAAAAGCCATGATCCCGATAAAACTTGGAAGGATAAAACACATATAAATAAAATTTCGTTTTTTCATTTCATATACCTGATTCCATGGATTAAGGACAGCTTCTACTCATTAACATAAAGCTCTGCTCTTTGCTGAAAAAGCTTCGCACATTCCTCTGGGGTGATTTTCTGCTCCATACATTCGTTTCGAATTTCAGTCAAAATACTGTCTAACTGTAAATCCCGAAAAGCTTTTGCAGAAACTTTTTCATTGTATGCTTCCCATTTTTCTGCTGTGTCGTCATCCCCTCTTCCGATGAGATTTTCCCAAGCTTTTCAGTCAGCACCTGAATTTGTCTTGTGATTTTGGCTATTTCTGATGTTCCTTCCGGGGCGGAGTTGTTTGAAATAACGGTTGAGGTATTTCCCTGAATTGTGACAGACATAGATTTCTCCTTTTAAAAAAGCACTATCGGCATGCACAAAAAAATCTTTAATCGTATTTCTTGTGTCATTAATTGTTTGATGTTCAGATTGTTTTCCTCGCGGGCTGGCGCGCCTCAGAAAGTAAAGCTTGTTGACAGGGGTAAACGTTCGGCAATAATTTTCTGCCGCATGCGGGTGTTGCATAAAACGTGCTACGTTCCTTTATCGACAGGTCAGGTCACCGCTCACCCGCCGACGAGAAAGCAACACTGACATGCTAAAGCAAAAAATAGATGAATAAGTTGAGTTGTGCATATGTAGCCTGACCGTCACAAAGTATATGGTGTCTGTACCAGTAAGATGATGGCCGGACTCTTTAAAAACGAGCTGACCTGCACAATACAGGATGGACTTAGCAATGGCTGCTCCTGGCACAAAGCGGACAGTGATCACCGTTCTTACGACTACTTTCTGACTTCCTTCGTGACTTGCCCTAAGCATGTTGTAGTGCGATACTTGTAATGACATTTGTAATTACAAGAGGTGTAAGACATGGGTAGCATTAACCTGCGTATTGACGATGAACTTAAAGCGCGTTCTTACGCCGCGCTTGAAAAAATGGGTGTAACTCCTTCTGAAGCGCTTCGTCTCATGCTCGAGTATATCGCTGACAATGAACGCTTGCCGTTCAAACAGACACTCCTGAGTGATGAAGATGCTGAACTTGTGGAGATAGTGAAAGAACGGCTTCGTAATCCTAAGCCAGTACGTGTGACGCTGGATGAACTCTGATGGCGTATTTTCTGGATTTTGACGAGCGGGCACTAAAGGAATGGCGAAAGCTGGGCTCGACGGTACGTGAACAGTTGAAAAAGAAGCTGGTTGAAGTACTTGAGTCACCCCGGATTGAAGCAAACAAGCTCCGTGGTATGCCTGATTGTTACAAGATTAAGCTCCGGTCTTCAGGCTATCGCCTTGTATACCAGGTTATAGACGAGAAAGTTGTCGTTTTCGTGATTTCTGTTGGGAAAAGAGAACGCTCGGAAGTATATAGCGAGGCGGTCAAACGCATTCTCTGAACCAAAGCATGACATCTCTGTTTCGCACCGAAGGTGACACTTCTGCTTTGCGTTGACAGGAGAAGCAGGCTATGAAGCAGCAAAAGGCGATGTTAATCGCCCTGATCGTCATCTGTTTAACCGTCATAGTGACGGCACTGGTAACGAGGAAAGACCTCTGCGAGGTACGAATCCGAACCGGCCAGACGGAGGTCGCTGTCTTCACAGCTTACGAACCTGAGGAGTAAGAGACCCGGCGGGGGAGAAATCCCTCGCCACCTCTGATGTGGCAGGCATCCTCAACGCACCCGCACTTAACCCGCTTCGGCGGGTTTTTGTTTTTATTTTCAACGCGTTTGAAGTTCTGGACGGTGCCGGAATAGAATCAAAAATACTTAAGTAGCGCGCAGGGATAAGAGGGATGGTCCCTTAAAGGGGAGAGCTAATTATCCGGAAGGATTCTGATGATGAACATCGAAGAACTGCGTAAAATTTTTTGTGAAGATGGCCTCTATGCTGTGTGCGTTGAAAATGGAAATCTTGTTAGTCATTACCGCATTATGTGTTTGCGAAAGAATGGGGCTGCGTTAATTAATTTTGTGGATGCTCGGGTCACGGACGGATTTATCTTGCGCGAAGGTGAGTTTGTCACTTCATTACAGGCATTGAAAGAGATCGGAATAAAAGCTGGCTTTTCTGCTTTTTCAGGAGAATAAACTCATCTACAATCTTGCGCGGGGCTGAACTCCCGCTGAGTAACACCGTGCCACCGGAGAAAACCGATGGCACGCAACGCAAAATATTACAATTCTGATAATTCGCCCGTTCTTGCCTGCACGCACGGGCGGTATTCTCACGCATTCAAGTCTGAATGGTTCCAGCACCCTCCATGCACTGCAGAACAGGCCGAATGGCTGATTCATTCTTACCGCAGGCGCGGGTTCGAGGTTAAGAAAGCTCTCAGTCTCGACTATCGGCACTGGATAATCTCTGTCAGGCTGCCTTATTCCGAACGCCCACCACGTGCGTCCCGCACTTTCCAGCAACGGATCTGGAGGTAACGTGCGGGTATTACTTAGACCTGTTCTGGTGCCTGAGCTTGGGCTGGTGGTCCTTAAGCCGGGCCGTGAATCCATACAGATATTTCATAATCCTCGAGTGCTGGTGGAACCGGAACCAAAAAGCATGCGTAATCTGCCATCCGGAGTCGTTCCTGCCGTTCGCCAGCCGCTGGCGGAAGACAAAACATTGCTGCCGTTTTTTAGTAACGAACGGGTGATTCGTGCTGCTGGCGGCGTTGGCGCATTGTCCGACTGGCTATTACGTCATGTTACATCCTGCCAGTGGCCTAATGGCGATTACCATCACACTGAAACAGTCATTCACCGTTATGGTACCGGCGCAATGGTGTTGTGCTGGCACTGCGACAACCAACTGCGTGACCAGACATCGGAATCACTGGAGCTGCTTGCTCAACAAAATCTGACAGCATGGGTGATTGACGTCATCCGTCACGCAATAAGCGGTACGCAGGAGCGGGAATTATCTTTGGCTGAATTATCCTGGTGGGCGGTCTGCAATCAGGTGGTGGATGCACTACCTGAGGCTGTATCGCGTCGTTCGCTGGGATTACCAGCGGAAAAAATCTGCTCGGTGTACCGCGAAAGCGACATCGTACCGGGAGAGCAGACCGCCACCAGCATATTGAAACAACGCACAAAAAATCTTGCACCGTTGCCTTACGCCCACCAGCAACAAAAATCACCACAGGAAAAGACGGTGGTAAGCATCACCGTTGATCCAGAGTCTCCGGAATCTTTCATGAAGCTGCCTAAACGTCGCCGCTGGGTTAAGGAGAAATACACACGTTGGGTTAAGACACAGCCGTGTGCTTGCTGCGGTATGCCAGCCGACGATCCGCATCATCTGATTGGTCACGGGCAGGGCGGAATGGGAACAAAAGCACATGATCTCTTTGTGTTGCCTTTGTGCAGAAAGCATCACAACGAGCTGCATACGGATACAGTGGCATTTGAAGATAAGTATGGCTCCCAACTGGAGCTGATATTTCGTTTTATCGATCGCGCGCTGGCAATTGGCGTACTGGCGTAAGTGGAGAACGAGCATGAACCTTGAAGCCTTACCAAAATATTACTCCCCAAAATCTCCAAAATTGAGCGATGACGCTCCAGCGACAGGCACCGGTTGTTTAACAATTACGGATGTAATGGCAGCGCAGGGGATGGTGCAGTCGAAAGCACCACTTGGGTTGGCCTTATTTCTGGCAAAAGTTGGTGTTCAGGACCCTCAGTTTGCGATTGAAGGCCTGCTAAATTACGCGATGGCACTGGATAACCCGACATTGAACAAATTGAGTGAAGAAATCCGGTTACAGATTATTCCTTACCTCGTGAGTTTTGCCTTTGCTGATTACTCCAGGTCTGCGGCAAGTAAGGCTCGCTGTGAGCATTGTTCAGGTACGGGATTTTATAATGTATTGCGCGAAGTGGTGAAACACTACAGACGCGGGGAATCTGTAATCAAGGAAGAATGGGTGAAGGAACTATGTCAGCATTGCCATGGTAAGGGCGAAGCCAGCACAGCGTGCAGAGGGTGTAAGGGTAAAGGGATTGTTCTGGATGAAAAAAGAACCCGGTTTCATGGCGTACCGGTATATAAGATTTGTGGGCGTTGTAATGGAAACCGGTTTAGTCGTTTACCGACCACGCTGGCACGACGTCATGTCCAGAAGCTGGTACCAGACCTGACCGATTATCAGTGGTATAAGGGGTATGCGGACGTCATTGGTAAACTGGTAACAAAGTGCTGGCAGGAAGAAGCATACGCGGAAGCGCAATTGAGGAAGGTGACGAGATAAATGATTTTTGCTGAAGATGGCGACATGATGTTTGCATTTTTCAAAAAATATGGATAAAATTTTTTCAACGATGGGCTTTGTATACCCGACGTTAAGAAAAAGTAGAAAACCCGCTGATGAGCGGGTTTTGTGCTTTAAATGGGGCAATGGTAATGTTGAATCTCATCCCGGGACTCATGTCTGTTAACTTATTATTTAGCTGGTGACTTGGTTATTTGCCTGATGTTTAAAATGTTTTCTTCCAGTACAATGTCCCTAAACACAATGAGTCTGCTTATTATATTATTAGCAGAGCTATTACGGCCAAAGTACAGCATAAGCTTTTAAAGCCAATCAACCAGTCATCAAGACAGACGGGGTTATTCATAAAAACTCTCCATGTGTGATCCGATGGGGCCTGAAATTAAAGCTTTAATATAGCTCATGAAAGGTAAACATTGGCAGCTGAAGGGCCACGCAGACCATTTATCCGGCAAAATTCCACGCGTAATCCGGTGGTAATTTCTTCTGCATCGCGGAGATTGAGCGCTGAGACATGAAGCTGGACATCGATACGACCATCGGATGGGGTGATAAGACCCTTGCCGCTTTTGCCGTCAAAGGTTTTGACAATTCCTGTCATTTTACGGGACAAAAAAATTCCTTAATACTGATAACTTGGCGCACTATACACACGTTCCTGAAGAAAGCTATAGTTTTTTGATGGGGTTGAAGATGGCTGGATGTCTAAAATAAACATTGCTTCATATGTTCAACTATGCGTTAATGATTGCGTCGGTTTGAAGAACAGACGATATACGAAGTAGTTTACTAAAGCAGTTCTCATTTCAGGTGTTATTCACTTATTCCTTCTTTGAGTCTCTCCAATTAAGTACGAAGTCGTTTCTGTTATGCAAACCATTTATGCCGAAAGGCTCAAGTTAAGGAATGTAGAATGTCAAATAAAATGACTGGTTTAGTAAAATGGTTTAACGCTGATAAAGGTTTCGGCTTTATTTCTCCTGTTGATGGTAGTAAAGATGTGTTTGTGCATTTTTCTGCGATTCAGAATGATAATTATCGAACCTTATTTGAAGGTCAAAAGGTTACCTTCTCTATAGAGAGTGGTGCTAAAGGTCCTGCAGCAGCAAATGTCATCATTACTGATTAAAATTCATCGCTCGTCTGTATACGATAACGAAGAAGGCTGATGCCTGAGTAGAGATACGGACAGAGTAGTGAATATTGGATCTCTTTAATAAAAAGTAAGGAGGTCCAATACATGAAACAATGGCTAGCATATTTGGCAAAATCTTAATCAGGAAAAGTATGCTAACCATTGTGGTGAAGTGCAGGTTTGCTGCATGAATAGTTTTACAGCAGAAGCTAACTGCTGGCATGGCAAAACAAAGTGCGTAAGTGGATGACTCCCACAAAAAGCACCACAATCTCAAACCCGCTCAGGCGGGTTTTTTATTATCTGCTTTAAATATATTATTAAAATATAAAAAATACTTGTTACTAATAAAATCAATCAGGCTACAGCTTTAAGATTTGTCTGGAATACTTTGTTGCAATGAGGGCAGATCAAAAGGGCACCTTTTTGTACTCTTGAAAAACTGTGTTCTGACTCTTGGGTGCAGTTTGGGCAGGAACATTTAACGAGATAATTACGGCGTGATTTTGAGTTTTTACGTTCTGACATAGGCTTTTCCTGTATAAATGGCCGTATACAGTACACTAAATATGAAAACATTTCTCGTATTATTATTTTATATATGACTTTCTTTCAAAATAATTACCCACATTTTTAATGTGTATGTTTTTTTAGCGCCGTTGAGAACAACGTGTGCTGTCAAAACTACCCCGTAGACTCCGATCTTTTCAAACATATTGCACCATCCGTGTACATCGGGGTGAGGATATGAAATCAATGGATAAGTTAACAACAGGTGTTGCCTATGGCACATCGGCGGGTAATGCTGGTTTCTGGGCATTGCAGTTACTCGATAAAGTAACTCCGTCACAGTGGGCTGCAATCGGTGTGCTGGGTAGCCTGGTTTTTGGCCTGCTGACGTATCTGACAAATCTTTATTTCAAGATTAAAGAAGACAGGCGTAAGGCTGCGAGAGGAGAGTAATCCAATGACTCAAGACTATGAACTGGTTGTGAAAGGAGTCCGTAATTTTGAGAATAAAGTTACGGTAACTGTAGCCTTACAGGACAAAGAACGCTTTGACGGTGAAATTTTTGACCTGGATGTCGCCATGGACCGTGTTGAAGGAGCTGCGCTGGAGTTTTATGAGGCAGCAGCCAGAAGGAGCGTCCGGCAAGTCTTCCTGGAAGTAGCAGAAAAATTGTCAGAAAAAGTTGAGTCTTATCTGCAGCATCAGTACTCCTTTAAGATTGAAAATCCTGCCAATAAGCACGAGCGTCCTCATCATAAATATATATGAACACAAAAATCAGATACGGCCTGTCGGCTGCCGTTCTGGCGCTGATTGGTGCTGGCGCATCTGCTCCTCAGATACTTGACCAGTTTCTGGACGAAAAAGAAGGTAACCACACAATGGCATACCGCGATGGTTCTGGCATATGGACCATCTGTCGGGGTGCCACAGTGGTGGATGGAAAAACCGTTTTTCCCAATATGAAACTGTCGAAGGAAAAATGCGACCAGGTCAACGCCATTGAGCGTGATAAGGCGCTGGCATGGGTGGAGCGCAATATTAAAGTACCACTGACCGAACCACAAAAAGCGGGTATCGCGTCATTTTGTCCCTATAACATTGGCCCCGGTAAGTGTTTCCCGTCGACGTTTTATAAGCGGCTGAATGCTGGTGATCGTAAAGGTGCATGCGAAGCGATTCGCTGGTGGATTAAGGATGGCGGACGCGATTGCCGCATTCGTTCAAATAACTGTTACGGTCAGGTTATTCGTCGTGACCAGGAGAGCGCATTAACCTGCTGGGGGATAGAACAGTGAATCAGATATTCATGGTGATTTTTCTCGTGTTGTCAGGATTTATCGTCGGAAATGTCTGGAGCGACAGAGGATGGCAAAAAAAATGGGCGGAACGTGATGCTGCCGCATTATCACAAGAGGTAAATGCTCAATTTGCTGCTCGAATAATTGAACAGGGGCGAACTATAGCCCGTGATGAGGCTGTTAAAGATGCACAACAGAAATCTGCTGAAATTTCTGCCAGGGCTGCTTATCTGTCTGATAGTGTTAACCAGTTGCGTGCCGAAGCAAAAAAATATGCCATACGCCTTGACGCAGCGAAGCATACCGCAGATCTTGCCGCTGCCGTCAGAGGCAAAACAACCAAAACCGCCGAAGGAATGCTCACCAACATGCTCGGAGATATTGCAGCAGAAGCTCAGCTTTATGCTGAAATTGCTGACGAACGCTACATCGCAGGAGTGACTTGTCAACAGATCTATGAATCTTTAAGAGATAAAAAGCATCAAATGTAGGGTAATATTAAATCGGAACATTTACATCGCGGAATGTAAAATTTAAATAAAAAGGACTCTTCCATGAGCCAAAATTCCTGAAATCTTAAGGGTAAGATAAAAGGTCTTAATCAGAATGACACGTTATTATTAATAAATAAAGCTATTCTTTCATTGCTGTGTTTTTCTTTACAAAAGTAATCCTTGCTATGGGTGGTTAATCATGCGTTAATGGTGTTCTGGTTTGTTACAAATTTATCTGAAGCAGTCATTGTTATAATTTTATTATTTGTACCTCTTGAGATTTCCTTGTTGGTTTTTCTCTCTGATATTTTTTTTCGGACCATTCTGCCCAAGGGCTAATTTCTTCAAAAGGTAATAATTATGTCTAACAAAATGACTGGTTTAGTGAAATGGTTTAACCCTGAAAAAGGTTTTGGTTTCATCACGCCGAAAGATGGCAGCAAAGATGTGTTTGTCCATTTCTCAGCAATTCAGAGCAACGATTTCAAAACATTAACTGAGAATCAGGAAGTTGAATTTGGTATTGAGAACGGACCTAAAGGTCCTGCCGCTGTTCATGTAGTGGCGCTTTGAGGTAGACAATATTACAAACCATATTCACTTTAGATGCCCGTGTTGTCATGGTTCCCAGTATAGAACATCATCTTTTGATGTTTCTGACATGAATCCTTTCGGGGCAAAATGTATCTTTTGTAAATCAATGATGATTACATTTGATAATATTTCACAATACTTAAATGCCAGCCGTCTGTCGTTGGATTTAAAAAAGTGAAAATGAAGGCTCCTTCGGGAGCTTTTTTGCTTGGTATCTATTCGATGGATACTCACATACTACGGTAACATCATGAAAAAAATCATAGTTTTTTTTAACTCTGAACCTGCAGTGGTAGTGCCAGCGATGACTGGAGTTAACACCATCATGCGTGAATATCCAAATGGCGAAAAAACACACCTTACTGTAATGGCCGCAGGGTTTCCATCTCTGACCGGAGATCATAAAGTCATTTATGTAGCCGCGGATCGACATGTTACTTCAGAAGAAATTCTGGAAGCAGCAATAAGGCTCTTGAGTTGATTTGATGCTATTGTATTGATAATTCAGGAAAATTTTCTTTGTCTGTTTGTGTAAAATTTAGACTATCGTATGTTGATTATTGCGATGTTTCATCTTATCTTTTACACGTTTGCACCATATAATCGACTTACTGTGTAACTGGAAAGTCATAACAGACTAAAAGAGGAAATGATGAATATTGAAAACTTAAAAACAAAAGCAGAAGCAGATATTTCTGAATATATAACAAAAAAAATTATTGAACTTAAGAAAAAGACCGGGAAAGAAGTTACCAGTATTCAGTTTACCGCACGGGAAAAAATGACGGGTCTTGAAAGCTATGATGTCAAGATTAATTTAATCTGATGTATTCAATAATAAAATTTATCCATAAACCTCGTTTTTACGGGGTTTTGTTATATTTGAATGGTTCCGAATATCTAAATCACAATTGTTGATGGTTTTTATTAAACCAATGCAGTCCGGCTCAGGAGTGAGAGAAGCCGGACGTTATGGTTTAGCGTGGTAAGATCTGTGTAGTTTTCTGGATGCTTTCAGTAAATAGTAATGAATTATCAAAGGTATAGTAATATCTTTTTTGTTCGTGGATATTTGTAACCCACCGAAAAACTCCTGCTTTAGCAAGGTTTCTTCTGTATTCCTGAAATGTGATCTCTCTGGATTTCAGCTTATTAGAGGTCGTTTCTATAAGATGCCTATCCTTTGAAAATTTGACAGACACAATGTTTTTTAGGCCCTTTAATAACACTGTATTATCATTTTTTAATACAATATGAACATTCTCTGTGGCTAAATAGTAAATGTAATGTGAGACATTGTGACGTTTTAGCTCAGAATAAAACCATTGATAGTTTAAATCGTTTCGAACTTTATCAAATATTTGTTTAAAAATGACTACCTGATCCATAGATAAACCTTCCATGTGATATGAGGGGGCGTAGTCTGCACGATTATCTAAATTGCTTCAATCTGGTCTGACCTGTTTTCTGAGCAATTCAGTAATGTCACTCTTTTCTTTGTTTGCTTCAGAAGAAACTCTTTTTTCTGAGCACAGTCTCCGGCGGCAGGCTTCAATGACCCAGGCTGAGAAATTCCCGGACCCTTTTTGCTCAAGAGCGATGTTAATTTGTTCAATCATTTGGTTAGGAAAGCGGATGTTGCGGGTTGTTGTTCTGCGGGTTCTGTTCTTCGTTGACATGAGGTTGTCCCGTATTCAGTGTCGCTGATTTGTATTGTCTGAAGTTGTTTTTACGTTAAGTTGATGCAGATCAATTAATACGATATCTGCGTCATAATTGATTATTTGACGTGGTTTGATGGCGTAGATGCACGTTGTGACATGCAGATGATAATTATTATCATTTTGCGGGTCCTTTCCGGCGATCCGACAGGTTACGGGGCGGCGACCTCGCGGGTTTTCGCTATTTATGAAAATTTTCCGGTTTAAGGCGTTTCCGTTCTTCTTCGTCGTAACTTAATGTTTTTATTTAAAATACCCCCTGAAAAGAAAGGAAACGACAGGTGCTGAAAACGAACTTTTGGGCCTTTGTCGTTTCCTTTCTCTGTTTTTGGCCGTGGAATGAACAATGGAAGTCAACAAAAAGCAGCTGGCTGACATTTTCGGTGCGAGTATCCGTACCATTCAGAACTGGCAGGAACAGGGAATGCCCGTTCTGCGAGGCGGTGGCAAGGGTAATGAGGTGCTTTATGACTCTGCCGCCGTTATAAAATGGTATGCCGAAAGGGATGCTGAAATTGAGAACGAAAAGCTGCGCCGGGAGGTTGAAGAACTGCGCCAGGCCAGCGAGGCAGATCTCCAGCCAGGGACTATTGAGTACGAACGCCATCGACTTACGCGTGCGCAGGCCGACGCACAGGAACTGAAGAATGCCAGAGACTCAGCTGAAGTGGTGGAAACCGCATTCTGTACTTTCGTGCTGTCGCGGATCGCAGGTGAAATTGCCAGTATTCTCGACGGGATCCCCCTGTCGGTGCAGCGGCGTTTTCCGGAACTGGAAAACCGACATGTTGATTTCCTGAAACGGGATATCATCAAAGCCATGAACAAAGCAGCCGCGCTGGATGAACTGATACCGGGGTTGCTGAGTGAATATATCGAACAGTCAGGTTAACAGGCTGCGGCATTTTGTCCGCGCCGGGCTTCGCTCACTGTTCAGGCCGGAGCCACAGACCGCCGTTGAATGGGCGGATGCCAATTACTATCTCCCGAAAGAATCCGCATACCAGGAAGGGCGCTGGGAAACACTGCCCTTTCAGCGGGCCATCATGAATGCGATGGGCAGTGACTACATCCGCGAGGTGAATGTGGTGAAGTCTGCCCGTGTTGGTTATTCCAAAATGCTGCTGGGTGTTTATGCCTACTTCATAGAGCATAAGCAGCGCAACACCCTTATCTGGTTGCCGACGGATGGTGATGCCGAGAACTTTATGAAAACTCACGTTGAGCCGACCATCCGTGATATTCCTTCGCTGCTGGCGCTGGCCCCGTGGTATGGCAAAAAGCACCGGGATAACACGCTCACCATGAAGCGTTTCACCAATGGTCGTGGCTTCTGGTGCCTGGGCGGTAAAGCGGCAAAAAACTACCGTGAAAAGTCAGTGGATGTGGCGGGTTATGATGAACTTGCTGCCTTTGATGAGGATATTGAACAGGAAGGCTCTCCGACGTTCCTGGGCGATAAGCGTATTGAAGGCTCGGTCTGGCCAAAGTCCATCCGTGGCTCCACGCCCAAAGTGAGAGGCACCTGCCAGATTGAACGTGCAGCCAGTGAATCCCCGCATTTTATGCGTTTTCATGTTGCCTGCCCGCACTGCGGGAAGGAGCAGTACCTTAAATTTGGCGACAAAGAGACGCCGTTTGGCCTCAAATGGATGCCGGATGATCCCTCCAGCGTGTTTTATCTCTGTGAGCATAATGCCTGCGTCATCCGTCAGCAGGAGCTGGACTTTACTGATGCCCGTTATATCTGCGAAAAGACCGGGATCTGGACCCGTGATGGCATTCTCTGGTTTTCGTCATCCGGTGAAGAGATTGAACCTCCTGACAGTGTGACCTTTCACATCTGGACGGCGTACAGCCCGTTCACCACCTGGGTGCAGATTGTAAAAGACTGGATGAAGACGAAAGGGGATACGGGAAAACGTAAAACCTTCGTAAACACCACGCTCGGTGAGACGTGGGAAGCGAAAATCGGCGAACGTCCGGATGCTGAAGTGATGGCAGAGCGGAAAGAGCATTATTCAGCGCCCGTTCCTGACCGTGTGGCTTACCTGACCGCCGGTATCGACTCCCAGCTGGATCGCTACGAAATGCGCGTATGGGGATGGGGGCCGGGTGAGGAAAGCTGGCTGATTGATCGGCAGATTATTATGGGCCGCCACGACGATGAACAGACGCTGCTGCGTGTGGATGAGGCCATCAATAAAACCTATACCCGCCGGAATGGTGCAGAAATGTCGGTATCCCGTATCTGCTGGGATACTGGCGGGATTGACCCGACCATTGTGTATGAACGCTCGAAAAAGCATGGGCTGTTCCGGGTGATCCCCATTAAAGGGGCATCCGTCTACGGAAAGCCGGTGGCCAGCATGCCACGTAAGCGAAACAAAAACGGGGTTTACCTTACTGAAATCGGTACGGATACCGCGAAAGAGCAGATTTATAACCGCTTCACACTGACGCCGGAAGGGGATGAACCGCTTCCCGGTGCCGTTCACTTCCCGAATAACCCGGATATTTTTGATCTTACCGAAACGCAGCAGCTGACTGCTGAAGAGCAGGTCGAAAAATGGGTGGATGGCAGGAAAAAAATACTGTGGGACAGCAAAAAGCGACGCAATGAGGCGCTCGACTGCTTCGTTTATGCGCTGGCGGCGCTGCGCATCAGTATTTCCCGCTGGCAGCTGGATCTCAGTGCACTGCTGGCGAGCCTGCAGGAAGAGGATGGTGCAGCAACCAACAAGAAAACACTGGCAGATTACGCCCGTGCCTTATCCGGAGAGGATGAATGACGCGACAGGAAGAACTTGCCGCTGCCCGTGCGGCACTGCATGACCTGATGACAGGAAAACGGGTGGCAACGGTACAGAAAGACGGACGGAGAGTGGAGTTTACGGCCACTTCCGTGTCTGACCTGAAAAAATACATTGCGGAGCTGGAAGTGCAGACCGGCATGACACAGCGACGCAGAGGACCTGCAGGATTTTATGTATGAAAACGTCCACCATTCCCACCCTTCTGGGGCCGGACGGCATGACATCGCTGCGTGAATATGCCGGTTATCACGGCGGTGGCAGCGGATTTGGTGGGCAGTTGCGGGCGTGGAACCCACCGGGTGAAAGTGTGGATGCAGCCCTGCTGCCCAACTTTACCCGTGGCAATGCCCGCGCAGACGATCTGGTACGCAATAACGGCTATGCCGCCAACGCCATCCAGCTGCATCAGGATCATATCGTCGGGTCTTTTTTCCGACTCAGTCATCGCCCAAGCTGGCGCTATCTGGGCATCGGGGAGGAAGAAGCCCGTGCCTTTTCCCGCGAGGTTGAAACGGCATGGAAAGAGTTTGCCGAGGATGACTGCTGCTGCATTGACGTTGAGCGAAAACGCACGTTTACCATGATGATTCGGGAAGGTGTGGCAATGCACGCCTTTAACGGTGAGCTGTTCGTTCAGGCCACCTGGGATACCAGTTCGTCGCGGCTTTTCCGGACACAGTTCCGGATGGTAAGCCCGAAGCGCATCAGCAACCCGAACAATACCGGCGACAGCCGGAACTGCCGTGCCGGTGTGCAGATTAATGACAGCGGTGCGGCGCTGGGATATTACGTCAGCGAGGACGGCTATCCTGGCTGGATGCCGCAGAAATGGGCATGGATACCCCGTGAGTTACCCGGCGGGCGCGCCTCGTTCATTCACGTTTTTGAACCCGTGGAGGACGGGCAGACTCGCGGTGCAAATGTGTTTTACAGCGTGATGGAGCAGATGAAGATGCTCGACACGCTGCAGAACACGCAGCTGCAGAGCGCCATTGTGAAGGCGATGTATGCCGCCACCATTGAGAGTGAGCTGGATACGCAGTCAGCGATGGATTTTATTCTGGGCGCGAACAGTCAGGAGCAGCGGGACAAGCTGACCGGCTGGATTGGTGAAATTGCCGCGTATTACGCCGCAGCACCGGTCCGGCTGGGAGGCGCAAAAGTGCCGCACCTGATGCCGGGTGACTCACTGAACCTGCAGACGGCTCAGGATACGGATAACGGCTACTCCGTGTTTGAGCAGTCACTGTTGCGGTATATCGCTGCCGGGCTGGGTGTCTCGTATGAGCAGCTTTCCCGGAATTACGCCCAGATGAGCTACTCCACGGCACGGGCCAGTGCGAACGAGTCGTGGGCGTACTTTATGGGGCGGCGAAAATTCGTCGCATCCCGTCAGGCGAGCCAGATGTTTCTGTGCTGGCTGGAAGAGGCCATCGTTCGCCGCGTGGTGACGTTACCTTCAAAAGCGCGTTTCAGCTTTCAGGAAGCCCGCAGCGCCTGGGGGAACTGTGACTGGATAGGCTCCGGTCGTATGGCCATCGATGGTCTGAAAGAAGTACAGGAAGCGGTGATGCTGATAGAAGCCGGACTGAGTACCTACGAGAAAGAGTGCGCAAAACGCGGTGACGACTATCAGGAAATTTTTGCCCAGCAGGTCCGTGAAACGATGGAGCGCCGTGCAGCCGGTCTTAAACCGCCCGCCTGGGCGGCTGCGGCATTTGAATCCGGGCTGCGACAATCAACAGAGGAGGAGAAGAGTGACAGCAGAGCTGCGTAATCTCCCGCATATTGCCAGCATGGCTTTTAATGAGCCGCTGATGCTTGAACCCGCCTATGCGCGGGTTTTCTTTTGTGCGCTTGCAGGCCAGCTTGGGATCAGCCGCCTGACGGATGCAGTATCCGGCGACAGCCTGACTGCCGGAGAGGCACCCGCGGCGCTGGCGTTATCCGGTGATGATGACGGACCACGACAGGCCCGCAGTTATCAGGTCATGAACGGCATCGCCGTGCTGCCGGTGTCCGGTACGCTGGTCAGTCGGACGCGGGCGCTGCAGCCGTATTCGGGAATGACCGGTTACAACGGCATTATCGCCCGTCTGCAACAGGCTGCCAGTGACCCGATGGTGGACGGCATTCTGCTCGATATGGATACGCCAGGCGGAATGGTGGCGGGGGCATTTGACTGCGCTGACATCATCGCCCGTGTGCGTGACATAAAGCCGGTATGGGCGCTGGCCAATGACATGAACTGCAGCGCAGGTCAGCTGCTTGCCAGTGCCGCCTCCCGGCGTCTGGTCACGCAGACCGCCCGGACAGGCTCCATCGGCGTCATGATGGCTCACAGTAATTACGGCGCTGCGCTGGAGAAACAGGGCGTGGAAATCACGCTGATTTACAGCGGCAGCCATAAGGTGGATGGCAACCCCTACAGCCATCTACCGGATGATGTCCGGGAAACACTGCAGTCCCGGATGGATGCAACCCGCCGGATGTTTGCACAGAAGGTGTCGGCATATACCGGCCTGTCTGTGCAGGCTGTGCTGGATACCGAGGCTGCAGTGTACAGCGGTCAGGAGGCCATTGATGCCGGACTGGCTGATGAACTTGTTAACAGTACCGATGCGATCACCGTCATGCGTGATGCACTGGATGCACGTAAATCCCGTCTCTCAGGAGGGCGAATGACCAAAGAGACTCAATCAACAACTGTTTCAGCCACTGCTTCGCAGGCTGACGTTACTGGCGTGGTGCAAGCGACGGAGGGCGAGAACGCCAGCGCTGCGCAGCCGGACGTAAACGCGCAGATCACCGCAGCGGTTGCGGCAGAAAACAGTCGCATTATGGGGATCCTCAACTGTGAGGAGGCTCACGGACGTGAAGAACAGGCACGCGTGCTGGCCGAAACCCCCGGTATGACCGTGGAAACGGCCCGCCGCATTCTGGCAGCTGCACCACAGAGTGCACAGGCGCGCAGTGACACTGCGCTGGATCGTCTGATGCAGGGGGCACCGGCACCGCTGGCTGCAGGTAACCCGGCATCTGATGCCGTTAACGATTTGCTGAACACACCAGTGTAAGGGATGTTTATGACGAGCAAAGAAACCTTTACCCATTACCAGCCGCTGGGCAACAGTGACCCGGCACATACGGCAACCGCGCCCGGCGGATTGAGTGCGAAAGCGCCTGCAATGACCCCGCTGATGCTGGACACCTCCACCCGTAAGCTGGTTGTGTGGGATGGCACCACCGACGGTGCTGCCGTTGGCATTCTGGCGGTTGCTGCTGACCAGACCAGCACCACGCTGACGTTCTACAAGTCCGGCACGTTCCGTTATGAGGATGTGCTCTGGCCGGAGGCTGCCAGCGACGAGACGAAAAAACGGACCGCGTTTGCCGGAACGGCAATCAGCATCGTTTAACCTTACCCTTCATCACTAAAGGCCGCCTGTGCGGCTTTTTTTACGGGATTTTTTTATGTCGATGTACACAACCGCCCAGCTGCTGGCGGCAAATGAGAAGAAATTTAAGTTTGATCCGCTGTTTCTGCGTCTCTTTTTCCGTGAGAGCTATCCCTTCACCACGGAGAAAGTCTATCTCTCACAAATTCCGGGACTGGTAAACATGGCGCTGTACGTTTCGCCGATTGTTTCCGGTGAGGTTATCCGCTCCCGTGGCGGCTCCACCTCTGAATTTACACCGGGATATGTCAAGCCGAAGCATGAGGTGAATCCGCAGATGACCCTGCGTCGCCTGCCGGATGAAGATCCACAGAATCTGGCGGACCCGGCTTACCGCCGCCGTCGCATCATCCTGCAGAACATGCGAGACGAAGAGCTGGCCATTGCTCAGGTCGAAGAGATGCAGGCCGTTTCTGCCGTGCTTAAGGGCAAATATACCATGACCGGTGAAGCCTTCGATCCGGTTGAAGTGGATATGGGCCGCAGTGTGGCGAACAACATCACGCAGTCCGGCGGTACGGAGTGGAGCAAGCGTGACAAGTCCACGTATGACCCGACCGACGATATCGAAGCCTACGCGCTGAACGCCAGCGGTGTGGTGAATATCATCGTGTTTGATCCGAAAGGCTGGGCGCTGTTCCGTTCCTTCAAAGCCGTCAAGGAGAAGCTGGATACCCGTCGCGGCTCTAATTCCGAGCTGGAGACAGCGGTAAAAGACCTGGGCGAAGCGGTGTCCTATAAGGGGATGTATGGCGATACGGCGATCGTCGTGTATTCCGGACAGTACGTGGAAAACGACGTCAAAAAGAACTTCCTGCCGGACAACACGATGGTGCTGGGGAACACTCAGGCACGCGGTCTGCGCACCTATGGCTGCATTCAGGATGCGGACGCACAGCGCGAAGGTATTAACGCCTCTGCCCGCTACCCGAAAAACTGGGTGACCACCGGCGATCCGGCGCGTGAGTTCACCATGATTCAGTCAGCACCGCTGATGCTGCTGGCTGACCCTGATGCGTTCGTGTCCGTACAACTGGCGTAATCATGGCCCTTCGGGGCCATTTTCTCTCTGTGGAGGAGTCCATGACGAAAGATGAACTGATTGCCCGTCTTCAGGTACTGGGTGAGCAACTGAACCGTGATGTCAGCCTGACGGGGACGAAAGAAGAACTGGCACTCCGTGTGGCAGAGCTGGAAGAGGAGCTTGATGACACGGATGACGCTGCTGGTCAGGACACATCTGTCAGCCCGGAAAATGCGCTGACCGGACATGAAAATGAGGTTGTATCAGCGCAGCCGGATACCGTGACTGATACGGCTGATCTGGTCACGGTTGTGGCACTGGTGACGCTGCATACTGATGCACTTCACGCCACGCGGGATGAGGCTGTGGCATTTGTGCTGCCGGGAACGGCGTTCCGTGTCTCTGCCGGTGTGGCAGCTGAAATGACAGAGCGCGGCCTGGCCAGAATGCAATAACGGGAGGCGCTGTGGCTGATTTCGATAACCTGTTCGATGCTGCCATTGCCCGCGCCGATGAAACGATACGCGGGTACATGGGAACGTCAGCCACCATGACATCCGGTGAGCAGTCCGGTGCTGTGATACGTGGTGTTTTTGATGACCCTGAAAATATCAGCTATGCCGGACAGGGCGTGCGCGTTGAAGGCTCCAGCCCGTCCCTGTTTGTCCGGACTGATGATGTGCGGCAGCTGCGGCGCGGCGACACGCTGACCATCGGTGAGGAAAACTTCTGGATAGACCGGATTTCGCCGGATGATGGCGGAAGCTGTCATCTCTGGCTTGGGCGGGGCGTACCGCCTGCCGTTAACCGTCGCCGCTGAAAGGGGGATGTATGGCCATAAAAGGTCTTGAGCAGGCCGTTGAAAACCTCAGCCGTATCAGCAGAACGGCGGTGCCCGGTGCCGCCGCAATGGCCATTAACCGCGTTGCTTCATCCGCGATATCGCAGTCGGCGTCACAGGTTGCCCGTGAGACAAAGGTACGCCGGAAACTGGTAAAGGAAAGGGCCAGGCTGAAAAGGGCCACGGTCAAAAATCCGCAGGCCAGAATCAGGGTTAACCGGGGGGATTTGCCCGTAATAAAGCTGGGTAACGCGCGGATTGTCCTGTCCCGACGCAGGCGTCGTAAAAAGGGGCAGCGTTCAGCCCTGAAAGGTGGCGGCAGCGTGCTTGTGGTGGGAAACCGTCGTATTCCCGGCGCGTTTATTCAGCAACTGAAAAATGGCCGCTGGCATGTCATGCAGCGTGTGGCCGGGAAAAACCGTTACCCCATTGATGTGGTGAAAATCCCGATGGCGGTGCCGCTGACCACGGCGTTTAAACAGAATATTGAGCGGATACGGCGTGAGCGTCTTCCGAAAGAGCTGGGCTATGCGCTGCAGCATCAACTGAGGATGGTAATAAAGCGATGAAACATACTGAACTCCGTGCAGCCGTACTGGATGCACTGGAGAAGCATGACACCGGGGCGATGTTTTTTGATGGTCGCCCCGCTGTTTTTGATGAGGCGGATTTTCCGGCAGTTGCCGTTTATCTCACCGGCGCTGAATACACGGGCGAAGAGCTGGACAGCGATACCTGGCAGGCGGAGCTGCATATCGAAGTTTTCCTGCCTGCTCAGGTGCCGGATTCAGAGCTGGATTCGTGGATGGAGTCCCGGATTTATCCGGTGATGAGCGATATCCCGGCACTGTCAGATTTGATCACCAGTATGGTGGCCAGTGGCTATGACTACCGGCGCGACGATGATGCGGGCCTGTGGAGTTCTGCCGATCTGACTTATGTCATTACCTATGAAATGTGAGGACGATATGCCTGTACCAAATCCAGCAATACCGGTGAAAGGTGCCGGAACCACCCTGTGGGTTTATAACGGGAGCGGCGACCCTTATGCGAACCCGCTTTCAGACGTTGACTGGTCGCGTCTGGCTAAAGTTAAAGACCTGACGCCCGGCGAACTGACCGCTGAGTCCTATGACGACAGTTATCTCGATGATGAAGATGCGGACTGGACCGCGACCGGGCAGGGGCAGAAATCCGCCGGAGATACCAGCTTCACGCTGGCGTGGATGCCCGGAGAGCAGGGGCAGCAGGCGCTGCTGGCGTGGTTTAATGAAGGTGATACCCGTGCCTATAAAATCCGCTTCCCGAACGGCACGGTCGATGTGTTCCGTGGCTGGGTCAGCAGTATCGGTAAGGCGGTGACGGCGAAGGAAGTGATCACCCGTACGGTGAAGGTCACCAATGTGGGCCGTCCGTCAATGGCAGAAGATCGCAGTACGGTGACGGCGGCAACCGGTATGACTGTGACGCCTGCCAGCTCCTCGGTGGTGAAAGGGCAGAGCACCACGCTGACCGTGGCATTCCAGCCGGAGGGCGCAACTGACAAGAGCTTCCGTGCGGTGTCAGCGGATAAAACAAAAGCCACCGTGTCGGTCAGTGGTATGACCATCACCGTGAAAGGCGTTGCTGCAGGTAAGGTCAACATTCCGGTTGTATCCGGTAATGGTGAACTTGCTGCGGTTGCAGAAATCACTGTCACCGACAGTTAATCCGGAGAGTCAGCGATGTTCCTGAAAACCGAATCATTTGAACATAACGGCGTGACCGTCACGCTTTCTGAACTGTCAGCCCTGCAGCGTATTGAGCATCTCGCCCTGATGAAACGGCAGGCAGAACAGGCGGAGTCAGACAGCAACCGGAAGTTTACTGTGGAAGACGCCATCAGAACCGGCGCGTTTCTGGTGGCGATGTCCCTGTGGCATAACCATCCGAAGAAGACGCAGATGCCGTCCATGAATGAAGCCGTTAAACAGATTGAGCAGGAAGTGCTTACCACCTGGCCCACGGAGGCAATTTCTCATGCTGAAAACGTGGTGTACCGGCTGTCTGGTATGTATGAGTTTGTTGTGAATAATGCCCCTGAACAGACAGAGGTCGCCGGGCCCGCAGAGCCTGTTTCTGCGGGAAAGTGTTCGACGGTGAGCTGAGTTTTGCCCTGAAACTGGCGCGTGAGATGGGGCGACCCGACTGGCGTGCCATGCTTGCCGGGATGTCATCCACGGAGTATGCCGACTGGCACCGCTTTTACAGTACCCATTATTTTCATGATGTTCTGCTGGATATGCACTTTTCCGGGCTGACGTACACCGTGCTCAGCCTGTTTTTCAGCGATCCGGATATGCATCCGCTGGATTTCAGTCTGCTGAACCGGCGCGAGGCTGACGAAGAGCCTGAAGATGATGTGCTGATGCAGAAAGCGGCAGGGCTTGCCGGAGGTGTCCGCTTTGGCCCGGACGGGAATGAAGTTATCCCTACTTCCCCGGATGTGGCGGACATGACGGAGGATGACGTAATGCTGATGACAGTATCAGAAGGGATCGCAGGAGGAGTCCGGTATGGCTGAACCGGTAGGCGATCTGGTCGTTGATTTGAGTCTGGATGCGGCCAGATTTGACGAGCAGATGGCCAGAGTCAGGCGTCATTTTTCCGGTACGGAAAGTGATGCGAAAAAAACAGCGGCAGTCGTTGAACAGTCGCTGAGCCGACAGGCGCTGGCTGCACAGAAAGCGGGGATTTCCGTCGGGCAGTATAAAGCCGCCATGCGTATGCTGCCTGCACAGTTCACCGACGTGGCCACGCAGCTTGCAGGCGGGCAAAGTCCGTGGCTGATCCTGCTGCAACAGGGGGGGCAGGTGAAGGACTCCTTCGGCGGGATGATCCCCATGTTCAGGGGGCTTGCCGGTGCGATCACCCTGCCGATGGTCGGTGTCACTTCGCTGGCGGTGGCGACCGGTGCGCTGGCGTACGCCTGGTACCAGGGGGATTCCACGCTTTCTGCGTTTAATAAAACCCTGGTTCTTTCCGGTAATCAGTCAGGACTGACGGCAGAGCGCATGCTGACGCTCTCCAGAGCCGGGCAGGCGGCAGGGCTGACGTTTAACCAGGCGGGTGAGTCACTGGCAGCCCTGGTCAGTGCCGGTGTGCGTGGTGGTGAACAGTTTGATGCCATTAACCAGAGTGTCGCGCGTTTTGCGTCTGTCTCCGGTGTTGAAGTGGACAAGGTTGCAGAGGCTTTCGGAAAACTGACCACCGACCCGACGTCAGGGCTGACAGCGATGGCACGCCAGTTCCATAACGTGACGGCGGAGCAGATTGCGTATGTTGCTCAGTTGCAGCGTTCCGGCGATGAAGCCGGGGCATTGCAGGCGGCGAACGAGGCCGCGACGAAAGGGTTTGATGACCAGACCCGCCGCCTGAAAGAGAACATGGGCACGCTGGAGACCTGGGCAGACAGGACAGCGCGGGCATTCAAATCCATGTGGGATGCGGTGCTGGATATTGGTCGTCCTGATACCGCGCAGGAGATGCTGATTAAGGCAGAGGCTGCGTTTAAGAAAGCAGACGACATCTGGAATCTGCGCAAGGATGATTATTTTGTTAACGATGAAGCGCGGGCGCGTTACTGGGATGATCGTGAAAAGGCCCGTCTTGCGCTTGAAGCCGCCCGAAAGAAGGCTGAGCAGCAGACTCAACAGGACAAAAATGTGCAGCAGCAGAGCGATACCGAAGCGTCACGGCTGAAATATACCGAAGAGGCGCAGAAGGCTTACGAACGGCTGCAGACGCCGCTGGAGAAATATACCGCCCGTCAGGAAGAACTGAACAAGGCACTGAAAGACGGGAAAATCCTGCAGGCGGATTACAACACGCTGATGGCGGCGGCGAAAAAGGATTATGAAGCGACGCTGAAAAAGCCGAAACAGTCCGGCGTGAAGGTGTCTGCGGGCGATCGTCAGGAAGACAGTGCTCATGCTGCCCTGCTGACGCTTCAGGCAGAACTCCGGACGCTGGAGAAGCATGCCGGAGCGAATGAGAAAATCAGCCAGCAGCGCCGGGATTTGTGGAAGGCAGAAAGTCAGTTCGCGGTACTGGAGGAGGCGGCACAACGTCGCCAGCTGTCCGCACAGGAGAAATCCCTGCTGGCGCATAAAGATGAGACGCTGGAGTACAAACGCCAGCTGGCTGCACTTGGCGACAAGGTTACGTATCAGGAGCGCCTGAACGCGCTGGCGCAGCAGGCGGATAAATTCGCACAGCAGCAACGGGCAAAACGGGCCGCCATTGATGCGAAAAACCGGGGGCTGACTGACCGGCAGGCAGCGCGGGAAGCCACAGAACAGCGTCTGAAGGAACAGTATGGCGATAATCCGCTGGCGCTGAATAACGTCATGTCAGAGCAGAAAAAGACCTGGGCGGCTGAAGACCAGCTTCGCGGGAGCTGGATGGCAGGCCTGAAGTCCGGCTGGAGTGAGTGGGAAGAGAGCGCCACGGACAGTATGTCGCAGGTAAAAAGTGCAGCCACGCAGACCTTTGATGGTATTGCACAGAATATGGCGGCGATGCTGACCGGCAGTGAGCAGAACTGGCGCAGCTTCACCCGTTCCGTGCTGTCCATGATGACAGAAATTCTGCTTAAGCAGGCAATGGTGGGGATTGTCGGGAGTATCGGCAGCGCCATTGGCGGGGCTGTTGGTGGCGGCGCATCAGCGTCAGGCGGTACATCCATTCAGGCCGCTGCGGCGAAATTCCATTTTGCGACCGGGGGATTTACGGGAACCGGCGGCAAATATGAGCCAGCGGGGATTGTTCACCGTGGTGAGTTTGTCTTCACGAAGGAGGCAACCAGCCGGATTGGCGTGGGAAATCTTTACCGGCTGATGCGCGGCTATGCCACCGGCGGTTATGTCGGTACACCGGGCAGCATGGCGGACAGCCTCTCGCAGGCGTCCGGGAAGTTTGAGCAGAATAACCATGTGGTGATTAACAACGACGGCACGAACGGGCAGATAGGTCCGGCTGCTCTGAAGGCGGTGTATGACATGGCCCGCAAGGGTGCCCGTGATGAAATTCAGACACAGATGCGTGATGGTGGCCTGTTCTCCGGAGGTGGACGATGAAAACCTTCCGCTGGAAAGTGAAACCCGGTATGGATGTGGCTTCGGCCCCTTCTGTAAGAAAGGTGCGCTTTGGTGATGGCTATTCCCAGCGAGCGCCTGCCGGGCTGAATGCCAACCTGAAAACGTACAGCGTGACGCTTTCTGTCCCCCGTGAGGAGGCCACGGTACTGGAGTCGTTTCTGGAAGAGCACGGGGGCTGGAAAGCCTTTCTGTGGACGCCGCCTTATGAGTGGCGGCAGATAAAGGTGACCTGCGCAAAATGGTCGTCGCGGGTCAGTATGCTGCGTGTTGAGTTCAGCGCAGAGTTTGAACAGGTGGTGAACTGATGCAGGATATCCGGCAGGAAACACTGAATGAATGCACCCGTGCGGAGCAGTCGGCCAGCGTGGTGCTCTGGGAAATCGATCTGACAGAGGTCGGTGGTGAACGTTATTTTTTCTGTAATGAGCAGAACGAAAAAGGTGAGCCGGTTACCTGGCAGGGGCGGCAGTATCAGGCATACCCCATTCAGGGGACGGGATTTGAACTGAACGGCAAGGGCAGTGCTGCCCGTCCGACACTGACGGTTTCTAACCTGCACGGCATGGTCACGGGGATGGCGGAAGACCTGCAGAGTCTGGTCGGCGGAACGGTGGTCCGGCGTAAGGTTTACGCCCGTTTTCTGGATGCGGTGAACTTCGTCAACGGAAACAGTGACGCCGATCCGGAGCAGGAGGTGATCAGCCGCTGGCGCATCGAGCAGTGCAGCGAACTGAGCGCGGTCAGTGCCTCCTTTGTACTGTCCACGCCGACGGAAACGGATGGCGCTGTTTTTCCGGGACGTATCATGCTGGCCAACACCTGCACCTGGACCTATCGCGGTGATGAGTGCGGTTATCACGGTCCGGCAGTCGCGGATGAATATGATCAGCCGACGTCCGATATCACGAAGGATAAATGCAGCAAATGCCTGAGTGGCTGTAAGTTTCGCAATAACGTCGGCAACTTTGGCGGCTTCCTTTCCATTAACAAACTTTCGCAGTAAACCCATGACAGAGACAGAATCAGCGATTCTGGCGCACGCCCGGCGATGTGCGCCAGCGGAGTCGTGCGGCTTCGTGGTGAGAACGCCGGAGGGGGAGAGATATTTTCCCGGCGTGAATATTTCCGGTGAGCCGGAGGCGTATTTCCGTATGTCGCCGGAGGACTGGCTGCAGGCAGAAATGCAGGGTGAGATTGTGGCGCTGGTCCACAGCCACCCCGGTGGTCTGCCCTGGCTGAGTGAGGCCGACAGGCGGCTGCAGGTGCAGAGTGATTTGCCGTGGTGGCTGGTCTGCCGGGGGGCGATTCACAAGTTCCGCTGTGTGCCGCATCTCACCGGGCGGCGCTTTGAGCACGGGGTGACAGACTGTTATACGCTGTTCCGCGATGCCTATCATCTTGCAGGTATCGATTTGCCGGATTTTTACCGACATGATGACTGGTGGAAATCAGGTCAGAATCTCTATCTGGATAATCTGGAGGCCACAGGGCTGTATCAGGTGGCGTTGTCATCAGCACAACCGGGCGATGTGCTGCTGTGCTGTTTTGGTTCATCGGTGCCGAATCATGCCGCCATTTACTGCGGCGACGGTGAGCTGCTGCACCATATTCCTGAACAACTGAGTAAACGAGAGAGGTATACCGACAAATGGCAGCGACGCACACACTCCCTCTGGCGTCACCGGGAATGGCACGCATCTGCCTTTACGGGGATTTACAACGATTTGGCCGCCGCATCGACCTTCGTGTGAAAACGGGGGCTGAAGCCATTCGGGCGCTGGCCACACAGCTCCCGGCGTTTCGTCAGAAACTGAGCGACGGCTGGTATCAGGTACGGATTGCCGGGCAGGATGTCAGCACGTCCGGATTAACGGCGCAGTTACATGAGACTCTGCCTGATGGCGCTGTGATTCATATTGTTCCCAGAGTCGCCGGGGCCAAGTCAGGGGGTGTATTCCAGATTGTCCTGGGAGCAGCCGCCATTGCCGGATCATTCTTTACCGCCGGAGCCACCCTTGCAGCATGGGGGGCAGCCATTGGGGCCGGTGGTATGACCGGTATCCTGTTTTCTCTCGGTGCCAGTATGGTGCTCGGTGGTGTGGCGCAGATGCTGGCACCGAAAGCCCGGACGCCCACAGCGACCAGCACGGATAACGGTAAGCAGAACACGTATTTCTCTTCACTGGATAACATGGTTGCCCAGGGCAATGTTCTGCCTGTTCTGTACGGTGAAATGCGCGTGGGGTCACGCGTGGTTTCTCAGGAGATCAGCACGGCAGACGAAGGGGATGGTGGTCAGGTTGTGGTGATTGGTCGCTGATGCAAAATGTTTTATGTGAAACCGCCTCCGGGCGGTTTTGTCGTTTATGGAGCGTGAGGAATGGGTAAAGGCAGCAGTAAGGGGCATACCCCGCGCGAAGCGAAGGACAACCTGAAATCCACGCAGTTGCTGAGTGTGATTGATGCCATCAGTGAAGGGCCGGTTGAAGGTCCGGTGGATGGATTAAAAAGCGTGCTGCTGAACAGTACGCCGGTGCTGGACAGTGAGGGGAATACCAACATCGCCGGTGTCACGGTGGTGTTCCGGGCCGGTGAGCAGGAGCAGACTCCGCCGGAGGGATTTGAATCCTCCGGCTCCGAGACGGTGCTGGGTACGGAAGTGAAATACGACACGCCGATCACCCGCGCCATCACGTCGGCAAACATCGACCGACTGCGCTTTACCTTCGGCGTGCAGGCACTGGTGGAAACCACCTCAAAGGGGGACCGGAATCCGTCGGAAGTTCGCCTGCTGGTTCAGATACAGCGTAATGGTGGCTGGGTGACGGAAAAAGACATCACCATTAAGGGCAAAACCACCTCGCAGTATCTGGTCTCGGTGGTGGTGGATAACCTGCCGCCGCGCCCGTTTAATATCCGGATGCGCAGAATGACGCCGGACAGCACCACAGACCAGCTGCAGAACAAAACGCTCTGGTCGTCATACACCGAAATCATCGATGTGAAACAGGGCTACCCGAACACGGCACTGGTCGGCGTGCAGGTGGATTCGGAGCAGTTCGGCAGCCAGCAGGTGAGCCGTAATTATCATCTGCGCGGGCGTATTCTGCAGGTGCCGTCGAATTATAACCCGCAGACGCGGCAATACAGCGGTATCTGGGACGGAACGTTTAAACCGGCATACAGCAACAACATGGCCTGGTGTCTGTGGGATATGCTGACCCATCCGCGCTACGGCATGGGAAAACGTCTTGGTGCGGCGGATGTGGATAAATGGGCGCTGTATGTCATCGGCCAGTACTGCGACCAGTCGGTGCCGGACGGCTTTGGCGGCACGGAGCCGCGCATCGCCTGTAATGCGTACCTGACCACACAGCGAAAGGCGTGGGATGTGCTCAGTGATTTCTGCTCGGCGATGCGCTGTATGCCGGTATGGAACGGGCAGACGCTGACGTTCGTGCAGGACCGGCCGTCGGATAAGGTGTGGACCTATAACCGCAGTAATGTGGTGATGCCGGATGATGGCGCGCCGTTCCGCTACAGTTTCAGCGCCCTGAAGGACCGCCATAATGCCGTTGAGGTGAACTGGATTGACCCGGATAACGGCTGGGAAACGGCAACAGAGCTTGTGGAGGACACGCAGGCCATTGCCCGTTACGGTCGTAACGTCACGAAGATGGATGCTTTTGGCTGTACCAGCCGGGGGCAGGCACACCGCGCCGGGCTGTGGCTGATTAAAACAGAACTGCTGGAAACGCAGACCGTGGACTTCAGCGTGGGCGCAGAAGGGCTTCGCCATGTGCCGGGCGATGTCATTGAAATCTGCGATGATGACTATGCCGGTATCAGCACCGGTGGTCGCGTGCTGGCGGTGAACAGCCAGACCCGGACGCTGACGCTCGACCGTGAAATCACGCTGCCATCCTCCGGCACCACGCTGATAAGCCTGGTTGACGGAAATGGCAATCCGGTCAGCGTGGAGGTTCAGTCCGTCACCGACGGCGTGAAGGTGAAAGTGAGCCGGGTTCCTGACGGCGTTGCTGAATACAGCGTGTGGGGGCTGAAGCTGCCGACGCTGCGCCAGCGCCTGTTCCGCTGCGTGAGTATCCGTGAGAACGACGACGGCACGTATGCCATCACCGCCGTGCAGCATGTACCGGAAAAAGAAGCCATCGTGGATAACGGGGCGCACTTTGACGGCGACCAGAGCGGCACGGTGAATGGTGTCACGCCGCCAGCAGTGCAGCACCTGACTGCCGAAGTCACCGCAGACAGCGGGGAGTATCAGGTACTGGCCCGCTGGGATACGCCGAAGGTTGTGAAGGGCGTGAGTTTCATGCTTCGCCTGACCGTGGCAGCGGATGACGGCAGTGAGCGGCTGGTCAGCACAGCCCGGACGGCGGAAACCACATACCGCTTCACACAACTGGCGCTGGGGAACTACAGGCTGACAGTCCGGGCAGTAAATGCGTGGGGGCAGCAGGGCGATCCGGCATCGGTATCGTTCCGGATTGCCGCACCGGCAGCGCCGTCGCGGATTGAGCTGACACCGGGCTATTTTCAGATAACCGCCACGCCGCATCTTGCGGTTTATGATCCGACGGTGCAGTTTGAGTTCTGGTTCTCGGAAAAGCGGATTGCGGATATCAGGCAGGTTGAAACCAGCGCACGTTATCTTGGTATGGCGCTGTACTGGATAGCCGCCAGTATCAATATCAAACCGGGCCATGATTATTACTTTTATATCCGCAGTGTGAACACCGTTGGCAAATCGGCATTCGTGGAGGCTGTTGGTCAGCCGAGTGATGATGCATCCGGCTATCTGGATTTTTTCAAAGGCGAGATAGGGAAAACCCATCTGGCTCAGGAGCTGTGGACGCAGATTGATAACGGTCAGCTTGCGCCTGACCTGGCTGAAATCAGGACGTCCATTACGGATGTCAGCAATGAAATCACACAGACCGTCAATAAGAAACTGGAAGACCAGAGTGCAGCGATCCAGCAGATACAGAAGGTTCAGGTTGATACAAATAATAATCTGAACAGCATGTGGGCTGTGAAGCTGCAACAGATGAAGGACGGACGCCTTTATATTGCGGGTATCGGTGCCGGTATTGAGAATACGCCAGCAGGAATGCAGAGTCAGGTGCTGCTGGCGGCAGACAGGATTGCGATGATTAATCCTGCGAATGGCAACACAAAACCGATGTTTGTTGGTCAGGGTGATCAGATATTCATGAATGAAGTGTTCCTGAAATATCTGACGGCTCCCACCATTACCAGTGGCGGTAATCCTCCGGCGTTTTCCCTGACATCAGACGGAAAGCTGACCGCTAAAAATGCGGATATCAGTGGCAGTGTGAATGCGAACGCCGGGACGCTCAACAATGTCACGGTAAATGAAAACTGTACGATTAAGGGCATGCTGGAGGCGACTCAGGTCAGAGGTGACTTCGTTAAAGCTGTATCCAAATCATTTCCGAAACAGGCTGGTACGTGGGGTAACACGGAAACACCAAACGGGACGGTTACAGTCACCATCAGCGATGATCATAACTTTGACCGTCAAATCATTATTCCGCCCATTATCTTTAACGGAATAGCGTATAGCGATCCGGGAAGTGGTAATAACCCGGGAGGTACAAGATACACGGGTTATGGTTTTGAAGTTCGCAAAAACGGTGTATTAATCGCATCCAGAGAAACTAAAGGGGCCATTCCCGGTAGCTACAGTGCGGTTATTGATATGCCGAGTGGCAGGGGAAGCGTCACTCTGGAGTTTAAGGTTTTCCATAAAGGCAATCAGTGGGCAGGTAATATCACCGACTGTACGGTGATTGTGACCAAAAAAGCCGCTTCCGGCATCAGTATTCGTTGAAATTGTTATAACCCATATAAGGGCACCAGAAATGGTGCCTTTTTTATTGCAGAAAAGCGAGAGGTAATTATGCGTAAACTTTATGCCGCCATTTTGTCCGCAGCCATTTGTCTGGCCGTATCCGGTGCGCCTGCATGGGCATCTGAACATCACTCCACGCTGAGCGCGGGGTATCTTCATGCCTCGACGAACGTTCCCGGCAGCGATGATCTTAACGGGATTAACGTGAAATACCGTTATGAGTTTACGGACACACTGGGGCTGGTGACGTCATTCAGCTATGCAGGAGACAAGAATCGCCAGCTTACCCGTTACAGCGATACCCGCTGGCATGAAGATTCCGTGCGTAACCGCTGGTTCAGCGTGATGGTGGGGCCGTCTGTGCGCGTGAATGAATGGTTCAGCGCGTATGCGATGGCGGGTATGGCTTACAGCCGTGTGTCGACTTTCTCCGGGGATTATCTCCGCGTAACTGACAACGAGGGGAAAACGCACGACGTGCTGACCGGAAGTGATGACGGTCGCCACAGCAACACGTCTCTGGCGTGGGGAGTTGGCGTGCAGTTTAACCCGACCGAATCCGTGGCCATTGATATTGCTTATGAAGGCTCCGGCAGTGGCGACTGGCGCACTGACGGTTTCATCGTGGGTGTCGGTTATAAGTTCTGATTAGCCAGGTAACACAGTGTTATGACAGCCCGCCGGTTCAGGCGGGCTTTTTTGTGGGGTGAATATGGCAGTAAAGATTTCAGGTGTACTGAAAGACGGCACAGGAAAACCGGTACAGAACTGCACAATCCAGCTGAAAGCAAAACGTAACAGCACCACGGTGGTGGTGAACACGCTGGCCTCAGAAAATCCGGATGAAGCCGGGCGTTACAGCATGGACGTTGAGTACGGTCAGTACAGCGTTATTCTGTTGGTGGAAGGATTCCCGCCGTCACATGCCGGGACCATCACCGTGTATGAAGATTCCCGACCCGGTACGCTGAATGATTTTCTCGGTGCCATGACGGAGGATGATGCCCGTCCGGAAGCTCTGCGCCGTTTTGAACTGATGGTGGAAGAGGTGGCGCGTAACGCGTCCGCGGTGGCACAGAACACGGCAGCCGCGAAGAAGTCAGCCGGCGATGCCGGCACATCTGCCCGTGAGGCGGCAACCCATGCGACTGATGCTGCAGGCTCAGCACGCGCAGCCAGCACGTCAGCCGGACAGGCCGCTTCGTCGGCTCAGTCAGCGTCTTCCAGCGCAGGAACGGCATCAACAAAGGCCACTGAAGCGGAAAAAAGTGCTGCCGCTGCAGAGTCCTCAAAAAGCGCGGCAGCTACCAGTGCCGGTGCCGCGAAAACGTCAGAAACGAATGCCGCAGCGTCACAACAATCAGCAGCCACTTCTGCATCCACCGCGACCACGAAAGCGTCAGAAGCTGCCACCTCAGCCAGGGATGCGGCGGCCTCAAAAGAGGCAGCGAAATCATCAGAAACGAACGCATCCTCGAGCGCCAGTAGCGCAGCTTCCTCGGCAACGGCGGCAGGAAATTCCGCGAAGGCGGCAAAAACGTCCGAGACGAACGCTAAGTCTTCTGAGACGGCAGCGGAACAGAGTGCCTCCGCAGCAGCAGACTCAAAAACAGCGGCTGCATCATCTGCCAGCGCCGCGTCAACAAGTGCCGGGCAGGCCTCAGCCAGTGCCACCGCTGCCGGAAAGTCGGCAGAAAGTGCCGCATCGTCTGCTTCAACAGCCACAACGAAGGCTGGCGAAGCCACTGAACAGGCCAGCGCAGCAGCGAGTTCTGCTTCCGCAGCGAAGACATCCGAAACGAACGCGAAAGCGTCGGAAACCAGCGCAGAATCCTCAAAAACGGCTGCCGCATCGTCAGCCAGTTCGGCGGCGTCATCGGCATCATCTGCGTCTGCTTCAAAAGATGAGGCGACCAGACAAGCGTCAGCAGCGAAGAGCAGCGCCACGACGGCATCCACGAAGGCGACAGAGGCAGCTGGCAGTGCGGCAGCGGCAGCACAGAGCAAAAGTACGGCAGAATCCGCAGCAACGCGCGCTGAGACAGCGGCAAAACGTGCAGAGGATATTGCATCCGCCGTGGCGCTTGAGGATGCGAGCACGACGAAAAAGGGGGTAGTACAGCTCAGCAGTGCGACCAACAGCACGTCTGAAACGCTGGCGGCAACGCCAAAGGCAGTAAAAGCAGCCTATGACAATGCAGAGAAACGTCTGCAGAAAGACCAGAACGGTGCTGATATTCCCGACAAGGACCGCTTCCTGAGTAACATTAATGTTTACAGCAAAGGTGAAGTGGATCAGAAAAAGGGGATGCGATACGTTGTGGTAAATGCCCCGGCGGGTGTCCAGGAAGGTAAATATTATCCGTTAGTGATAAAAAGGAATGACAGCCATCGGGCATCCCGCGTTGTCATTTCAACGCCAAGTCGCTCAGCTAATCACAGAATGAATAATTGTGAGTTTAATGGTTTTGTTTGCGCAGGCGGCTGGACGGACCGGGGTAGCTATGCCTGTGGTATGTTCTGGGCTTATTCATCATCGGAACGCGCTATTCATTCCATTCTGATGAGTAATAAAGGCGATACCGTAGACAGCGTATTCTATATAGAAGGTGGGGCATTTCCCGTAGAGGTCTTTTTAGAAGAAGGTCTCTCCGTTACTGCACCTGCTTCTGATTATATTGTTGCTGAAACGACTTATAAATTTGGCGCAACTGATCCTTATTCTGAATCAGTTGCGGTAAATTTAATTTTAGATTTTAAACAAGGTAATGGATTTTATAGTTCGTATCCTGTTTTGAGTAAGTCAGACATTAGCGGGAATAAGATTTACGCTAATGATGAAGTTATTGTCCGTAGTCAGAACGCGTTAAGGATGATTGCAGGTGATTACGGTGTCATATGGCGAAATGATGGAGCAAATACTTACTTGCTCATGACTGATAAAGGCGACCAGTACGGTGGCTGGAACGGTCTTCGACCATTTGCAGTAAATAACGCAACAGGTGAAGTGACGATCAATACATCACTTAATTCTCCTAAGGGGATTAAGGGAAATTCTGATACAGCTACGAAACTTCAGACAGCAATAAAAATATCTGGTGTTTCGTTTGATGGTTCTACTGATATCACTTTAACCGCTGCGCATGTTGCTGCTTTTGCCAGAAGAGCAACGGATACGTATGCCGATGCGGATGGGGGCGTTCCCTGGAATGCCGAATCAGGCGCTTACAATGTCACTCGCTCTGGCGACAGCTATATTCTGGTTAACTTCTATACCGGAGTCGGAAGTTGCCGGACCTTGCAGATGAAGGCGCATTACAGAAATGGTGGTCTGTTCTACCGTTCTTCAAGAGACGGTTATGGTTTTGAGGATGACTGGGCAGAAGTTTATACCTCGAAAAATCTTCCACCAGAAAGCTACCCAGTCGGCGCACCAATCCCGTGGCCATCAGATACCGTTCCGTCTGGTTATGCCCTGATGCAGGGGCAGACTTTTGACAAATCTGCCTACCCGAAACTTGCAGTCGCTTATCCGTCAGGCGTGATCCCTGATATGCGTGGCTGGACGATTAAGGGCAAGCCCGCCAGTGGTCGTGCCGTATTGTCTCAGGAACAGGACGGCATTAAATCGCACACTCACAGCGCCAGCGCATCCAGTACGGATTTGGGTACGAAAACCACATCGTCGTTTGATTACGGCACTAAATCCACGAATAACACCGGGGCGCATACGCACAGTCTGAGCGGCTCTACAAGCTCGGCCGGAGCACACTCGCACGTTGATGGTCGCAGGTTTAATACAAGCACTTTTAAAGACACCTATCAGTATGGTTCTACAGCTGTCGGAAGTAACTCATACCAGGTACAAGGGGCGGTTGGTCTGGGCATTGGCACGATGGCGAATACGAACTCTGCTGGCGCGCATACCCACTCACTGTCCGGCACTGCTGCAAGCGCAGGTGCACACGCACATACTGTCGGTATTGGTGCTCATACGCACTCCGTTGCGATTGGCTCACATGGACACACCATCACCGTTAACGCTGCTGGTAACGCGGAAAACACCGTCAAAAACATCGCATTTAACTATATTGTGAGGCTTGCATAATGGCATTCAGAATGAGTGAACAAGCACGGACCATAAAAATTTATAATCTGCTGGCCGGAACTAATGAATTTATTGGTGAAGGTGATGCATATATTCCGCCTCATACAGGTCTGCCAGCAAACAGTACCGATATTGCACCACCAGATATTCCTGCTGGCTTTGTGGCTGTTTTCAACAGTGATGAGGCATCGTGGCATCTCGTTGAAGACCATCGGGGTAAAACGGTTTATGACGTAGCGTCAGGGGACGAGTTATTTATTTCTGAACTCGGTCCGTTACCGGAAAATGTTACCTGGTTATCGCCGGAAGGGGAGTTTCAGAAGTGGAACGGCACAGCCTGGGTGAAAGATGCAGAAGCAGAAAAACTGTTCCGGATCCGGGAGGCGGAAGAAACAAAAAACAGCCTGATGCAGGTAGCCAGTGAGCATATTGCGCCACTTCAGGATGCTGTAGATCTGGAAATCGCAACGGAGGAAGAAACCTCATTGCTGGAAGCCTGGAAAAAGTATCGGGTGTTGCTGAACCGTGTTGATACGTCAACTGCACAGGATATTGAATGGCCAGCACTGCCGTAGGGTAAAACATATAAATTCTATAATTAGATGTATCTTTCCATTTACGGCAAGGAAGGGGGCTTGGAAGACGTAAAGCATCTCACACCGAGATTATTTTTTATATGTCAGGTGTCTGAAGTTTTGCTTTGGCTCTTAAAATGGTTTGCCGCGAGGTTTTGAATTCCCGGGCAATGGCACTTATACTTACACCTGACTTAATTCGTTCGAATACCACCTGTTTCTGTTCTTCATTTAACACAGGTGGTCGACCAAAACGTTTCCCTGCGCCGCGGGCTCTTACTATCCCGGAATGAGTGCGTTCAAGTAAAAGGTCTCGTTCAAATTCAGCGACTGCTGAAATTACGTGCATCATCATTTTTCCTGTTGGACTGGTCAGGTCAATGCCCCCCAATGCTAAGCAATGCACTCTGATACCTGTTTCGGTCAGTTGTTCCACTGTTTTCCTGATATCCATTGCATTACAACCAAGGCGATCCAGTTTTGTCACAATCAATTGATCACCACATTTCAGGCGAGCAAGCAACCGGTTAAAACCAGGACGCTCACTGGTTGCTGCTGAGCCGCTAATGTGTTCTTCGATTATTTGCTGAGGTTTGATTTTAAAACCTGCACTTTCGATTTCCCGGCGTTGATTTTCGATGGTCTGATCCAGCGTTGATATCCGACAGTAAGCAAAAATTCGAGACATAGTGAGACTCTATACGAAATTGGTGTTCATATCATAATGCATCTCAGAAAATAATTTTGATTATTTTTGTGCATATTTGTATGTACACGTTCGAAAATAAACGAATGCGTATGCAACCCCGTAATTTTGGTGAGACCCAAAATCGATTTTGTGAAAAATGGCTTTAACTCGGTTTGTTTTTCGAGTTCCGGGCGGACTCAAGGAAGAAGAATAGTGTTGCGTGTTATTTTAACCAGATTTCAAGTTGTTTGATCGTGGAAAAGTGGAGCAAAATGTTGTTAAAGTGGAAAAATGATAAAAAAGTAAGTTTATTATATTACATTTTACCATTTAAATTTTGGTTGTCTTTAAGAACTGATATCGCTGTTTGTAATAATTCTTTGTTATCCAGCCATGATTTTTTCTTTATGTTTCCTTCAATGTAATCAAGCAATGTTCTGGTATTGATAGGTCTTCCCTGTTTTGCTACTTCCACTACAGCATCCCCTAGGATAATTCTTACTTCAGGAAGCTGCGCAGGGAACCACTTTAGGGTGTCTTTTGATTTCATGAAGATATTCCTTAAAATATTATTGAGTTTCATTGCGATATTGTATGTCTGATTCAGGATATGTTGACTTATACATCGGTTTTGTCTGGGTTATTGGATATGCCAATCCCTAATTTTATTAGGGCATGACTAAAAATGCTGAATATGATAAGGAGAGAAGTGATTATCAGTATGCTGTTCATATAGCCTCGAATTAGTAATGTGTTATATATGATATAGTTGACAATTTTTATCTTGGGTGTTCTTAAAGTTCGTAGATAAACATTGTCGTTTCAGGTATACAGGAATGCTAACAGGTGGCAGCAAAAATCAGGCGGTTTATGGCGCAAGCTGAAGCGGCAACTGCAAACTATCTTATGCAGAGACTCTACACGGATTGGGTTTAAAAGTATACATAGATAACAGTTTTTATCTGAAAAAGAAAAATATCAAGGTGATATAGCCTATATGCCTTTGATGCGGAGGAATGAATGTGATGGGAGTGATGTATCTGAATAGTTGAAAAACCGCAGACACGCCTTATGCAAGAACGTGCTGCGGTTGGCTGGTAAATTTTTCGATAGTGTGAGTATTGAATGATTTCCAGCCGTTCTTGATTTTACGCATAAATCCATGAAAAAACTACTTATCTGTTGGGGAGTTTTTTTGGGGCATATATGGGACAGAAATAGGCCCCAGATAGACACTGAGATCGAACTTAGGATGCTTTTTAAAAAATGCAACTATCTGAAAAAACCTAGAAAACGCCAAGGAAACCACAGGATGGGAAAAAACACCTGTGAATTATGGATTTCCAGTTATATTCGCTCGGCGCAGCGTTAGTGTTTCATGAAATATTTTTTCCTGAATCATCAACGGCAATGGCGTTAATTTTGGCAATGGGAACCTACGGTGCAGGTTATGTGGCGCGTATTGTCGGAGCATTTATTTTCGGCAAAATGGGCGACAGAATAGGGCGTAAAAAAGTGCTCTTTATTACCATCACCATGATGGGGATCTGTACCACCTTAATTGGTGTGTTACCGACCTATGCACAGATTGGTGTTTTTGCCCCCATCTTGCTGGTGACGCTGCGTATTATTCAGGGATTGGGTGCAGGTGCGGAAATTTCCGGTGCCGGTACGATGCTGGCGGAATATGCGCCAAAAGGTAAGCGCGGAATTATCTCCTCATTTGTGGCTATGGGAACTAACTGCGGAACCTTAAGCGCAACGGCAATCTGGGCCTTTATGTTCTTCATTCTCAGTAAAGAGGAACTGCTGGCGTGGGGATGGCGTATACCGTTCCTGGCGAGCGTTGTCGTGATGGTCTTTGCTATCTGGTTGCGTATGAATCTGAAAGAAAGCCCGGTCTTTGAGAAGGTTAACGACAGCAACCAACCGACAGCAAAACCTGCACCTACTGGTAGCATGTTCCAGAGCAAATCCTTCTGGCTGGCAACAGGGCTGCGTTTTGGTCAGGCAGGTAACTCCGGGTTAATTCAGACTTTCCTTGCAGGCTATTTAGTACAGACGTTATTGTTTAACAAAGCAATTCCAACAGATGCATTGATGATCAGTTCGATTCTCGGCTTTATGACCATTCCGTTCCTTGGTTGGTTATCCGATAAAATTGGTCGCCGGATCCCGTATATTATTATGAATACCTCCGCGATTGTGCTGGCATGGCCAATGCTTTCTATCATCGTAGATAAAAGCTATGCCCCGAGCACCATTATGGTTGCACTGATTGTGATTCATAACTGTGCGGTGCTGGGATTATTTGCTCTGGAAAACATTACCATGGCAGAAATGTTCGGCTGTAAAAACCGCTTTACCCGGATGGCTATTTCTAAAGAAATTGGTGGTCTTATCGCTTCCGGTTTTGGTCCTATCCTGGCGGGTATTTTCTGCACCATGACGGAATCCTGGTATCCGATCGCCATTATGATCATGGCATATTCAGTGATTGGTTTAATCTCTGCGCTGAAAATGCCAGAAGTGAAAGACCGTGATTTAAGTGCGCTGGAAGACGCTGCGGAAGAACAACCGCGTGTTGTAAGAGCTGCGCAACCTTCCAGAAGTCTGTAAATCCTCAATCCCTTCTCTTACCGGAGAGGGGATTTTTTATTCATATAACAAAACATGTAGCTTGCCATATTTATATTTAAGGAATTGTTATGGGAAATAATTTGTTATCAGCAAAAGCGACACTACCTGTTTATGATCGTAATAACCTGGCCCCAAGAATTGTTCATTTAGGCTTTGGTGCATTTCACCGTGCGCATCAGGGCGTGTATGCCGATATTCTTGCTACAGAACATTTCAGTGACTGGGGATATTATGAGGTCAACTTAATCGGTGGCGAACAGCAAATTGCCGATTTACAACAGCAAGATAATCTTTATACCGTTGCGGAAATGTCGGCCGATGCGTGGACGGCACGCGTCGTTGGCGTCGTTAAAAAAGCCTTGCACGTACAGATGGATGGCTTAGAAACCGTGTTGGCTGCGATGTGTGAACCGCAAATCGCGATTGTCTCTCTGACAATCACCGAAAAAGGGTATTTCCACTCTCCGGCGACCGGACAGTTAATGCTCGATCACCCGATGGTCGCTGCCGACGTGCAAAATCCCCACCAGCCGAAAACAGCAACAGGGGTGATTGTTGAGGCGCTGGCTCGCCGTAAAGCGGCAGGACTTCCCGCATTTACCGTCATGTCATGTGACAACATGCCAGAAAACGGTCATGTTATGCGTGACGTTGTCACTTCATACGCACAAGCCGTTGATGTAAAACTGGCACAATGGATCGAAGATAACGTGACTTTCCCATCAACAATGGTGGACCGTATTGTGCCCGCAGTGACAGAGGATACGCTGGCGAAAATCGAACAGCTTACCGGTGTGCGCGATCCTGCTGGCGTTGCCTGTGAACCTTTCCGCCAGTGGGTAATCGAAGATAACTTTGTTGCCGGACGTCCGGAATGGGAAAAAGCGGGAGCCGAACTGGTTAGTGATGTGCTGCCTTATGAAGAGATGAAGTTGCGCATGCTCAACGGCAGTCATTCATTCCTGGCGTATCTGGGTTATCTTGCCGGATATCAGCACATTAATGACTGTATGGAAGATGAACATTATCGTCATGCGGCGTATGCCTTGATGTTGCAGGAACAAGCGCCGACGCTGAAAGTGCAGGGCGTTGATTTGCAAGATTACGCTAACCGATTAATTGCACGCTATAGCAACCCAGCGTTACGCCATCGAACCTGGCAGATCGCGATGGATGGCAGCCAGAAATTGCCACAGCGGATGTTGGATTCTGTTCGCTGGCATCTGGCGCATGACAGCAAGTTCGATCTGCTGGCGCTGGGCGTCGCGGGTTGGATGCGTTATGTCGGTGGTGTTGATGAACAGGGAAATCCGATAGAAATCAGTGACCCACTGTTACCTGTTATTCAGAAGGCTGTACAAAGTAGTGCCGAAGGGAAAGCGCGCGTCCAGTCATTGCTGGCGATTAAGGCGATTTTTGGTGATGATTTGCCAGACAATAGCTTGTTTACTGCAAAAGTGACGGAAGCGTACTTGTCTTTATTAGCGCATGGCGCGAAAGCGACCGTGGCGAAATATTCCGTGAAGTAAAAAAAGCAATGCCGCCATCGGCGGCATTCACACGCTTAGTTCATGCCGAGACGAATCAGGTCCAGAGGTGCCAGTTTCTCTTCACAACCTTCAACAACTACGGTTTTTCCGCGGCGGATTTGCTCAGCGGTCAGACCTTCAGTATCAATCGACAGGATCTTGCCAGTGTGACCGGTGCCGCTAACCATAACACGGCTGCCAGTGGTGATTGCGTTACGGTTACGATCGTAGGTCGTCATAGGTGTTTTCTCCTTTCTGATTTACAGTCGAAGCCCACGTAACGGGCGCAATATAAATACTCCTGTCGAGTGAAATATTTTTTGTTTTTGATCAAGCTCACATCTTTTTTGATGCATGCATGAGCCATAAGGCGGGGGAAAAGACTCTCACCCCGGATGGGATGAGAGGAAATGAATTACTCTTCGCTAAACCAGTCGCTATTTTCCTGGCGGATCTGGCGCACGGATTCGCTGATTTCCTGCAAATGTTGCGTCATTGCACGTTCTACCGCATCGCCATCACGTTTTTGCAGGGCAGAGAAAATATCAAGATGCTGGCGTAACAGCATTTCTGGTGGAGAAACGTGGTCGAAACTCATATAGCGCACGCGATCAACGGTCGCTTTCAGGTTCTCAATGGTATCCCACGCCAGTTGACAGTCGGCAATCTGCGTCAGGAGTTGATGGAAGTTGTCATCAAGTTCAAAAAAATCATCCAGTTGCTTGCGCTCAATGGCAATGCGTTGCTGGTGAAGATTTTGTTCCAGTTGGTAGCACTGGCTTTCGGTAATCATGCTCGCCGCCCGACGCGCCACCGCGCACTCAATGGCCTGACGGATAAAACTGCCGTTGCGCACCTGGGCCATGGAAATTTTGTTGACGTAGCTGCCACGCTGTGGACGAATTTGAATCAGGCCGTTTTCCGCCAGTTTAATAAAGGCTTCACGAACCGGCTGGCGTGACACATTGAAACGAACAGAAACTTCTTTTTCCGACAACGGTGTGCCTGGAGCAATCAGGCAATGGACAATGTCGCGACGAAGGATACGATAAATTTGCTGATTGACAGGCTGTGTGGGATTAAGTTGCGTTTCGACGGTCATTCGTTCTTGCTTGTGAGTGAGTTAACTGCATGAGTCTACCACTTTTTTGTGACAAGCAATAACCCGGCAGTTACGCCGGGTATAAAAATTACTGACGGTGGACATTCAGTCCGGCATAGCTTTGGGTAACCGGCATCATTTCCAGGGTATTGATATTGACGTGAGCAGGCAGCGTTGACACCCACCAGACGGCTTCGCTGACATCTTCCGGCGTCAATGCAACGGTATTTTGATAGGTTTTTTCCGCTTTACCGTCATCGCCTTTAAAGCGGACATTGGAAAACTCGGTGCCACCCACCAGACCCGGTTCGATGTCGGTGACGCGCACCGCCGTACCATGCAGATCCGTACGCAGATTCAGGCTAAACTGACGAACAAACGCTTTCGTCGCACCGTAAACGTTACCACCGGCATACGGCCAGCTGCCTGCCGTTGAGCCAATGTTAATAATATGACCATGATTACGTTCAACCATACCCGGTAAGACGGCGCGCGTCATATATACCAGGCCTTTGTTGTTGGTATCAATCATCGTCTCCCAGTCTTCAACGCTGGCTTTATGCGCAGGCTCCATGCCCAACGCCAGGCCGGCATTATTTACCAGGATATCAATATTGCTCCACTCGGCAGGGAGCGATGCCAGCATCTCTTCAATAGCGGCACGGTTGCGAACGTCCAGTTGGGCGATATACAGATTATCTCCCAGTTCGTCTTTTAACTCCTGCAACCGTTCCTGGCGACGGCCAGTGGCGATAACTTTATGCCCTTGTTGAATAAAACGACGAGTAATGCATTCACCAAAACCTGCCGTTGCTCCAGTTACTAAAACGATCATCTCACTGTTCCTCAACGCTTTTGTGTGTCAATAACATAGCACGGGATGCTTAAGAGCGGGTAATACTGGTTTGCAAGATTGCACTCCGTTATCAGTAAGCCTACGCTATGGAACACCTCGCGTTCAGGAGAAGAAAATGACAACAATGAATCCTTTCCTTGTGCAAAGCACACTGCCGTATCTGGCTCCCCATTTTGATCAAATTGCCAATCATCACTATCGCCCGGCATTCGATGAGGGAATGCTGCAAAAGCGGGCAGAAATTGCAGCCATCGCGCTTAACCCGCAAACACCTGATTTCAACAATACTATTCTGGCACTGGAACAAAGCGGAGAATTACTTACCCGCGTTACCAGCGTCTTTTTTGCGATGACTGCGGCGCATACCAATGATGAATTACAGCGTCTTGACGAGCAGTTTTCCGCTGAACTGGCGGAACTGGCTAATGATATCTATCTGAACGGTGAATTATTCGCGCGGGTAGATGCTGTCTGGCAACGCCGTGAATCTCTGGGGCTTGATAGTGAATCCATCCGCCTGGTGGAGGTGATTCATCAACGTTTTGTCCTAGCCGGAGCCAAACTTGCACAAGCTGATAAAGCAAAATTAAAAGTACTGAATACAGAAGCTGCGACACTGACCAGTCAGTTTAACCAGCGGTTACTGGCAGCAAATAAATCCGGCAGTCTGGTTGTGAACGATATCGCGCAGCTGGCAGGAATGAGTGAGCAAGAGATTGCGCTGGCGGCAGAGGCGGCTCGCGAGAAAGGTCTGGATAACAAATGGCTGATTCCGCTGCTGAATACCACCCAACAACCGGCGCTTGCCGAAATGCGCGATCGTGCGACGCGTGAAAAACTGTTTATTGCGGGCTGGACGCGAGCGGAAAAAAATGATGCCAATGATACCCGCGCTATCATTCAACGTCTGGTGGAGATCCGTGCACAACAGGCAACACTACTTGGTTTTCCTCATTATGCCGCATGGAAAATCGCCGATCAGATGGCAAAAACACCTGAAGCAGCACTTAACTTTATGCGGGAAATTGTTCCAGCGGCGCGTCAACGTGCGAGCGATGAATTAGCCTCCATACAGGCGGTTATCGATAAGCAGCAAGGCGGGTTTAGCGCGCAGCCGTGGGACTGGGCATTTTATGCCGAACAGGTCCGGCGGGAGAAATTTGATCTTGATGAGGCGCAGCTCAAGCCATATTTTGAATTAAACACGGTGTTGAATGAAGGTGTATTCTGGACCGCGAATCAGCTCTTCGGTATTAAGTTTGTCGAACGTTTTGATATTCCTGTCTACCATCCTGACGTTCGGGTGTGGGAAATTTTTGATCATAATGGCGTGGGGCTGGCGTTATTTTACGGTGATTTCTTCGCCCGTGATTCAAAAAGCGGCGGTGCATGGATGGGCAATTTTGTTGAGCAATCAACGCTTAATGAAACGCATCCGGTAATTTATAACGTCTGCAATTATCAGAAACCCGCTGCCGGTGAGCCTGCGTTGTTACTCTGGGATGATGTCATAACCTTATTCCATGAATTTGGTCATACGCTGCACGGCCTTTTTGCCCGCCAGCGTTATGCCACGCTCTCCGGCACCAACACGCCGCGTGATTTTGTCGAATTTCCGTCGCAAATCAACGAACACTGGGCAACGCATCCGCAGGTATTCGCTCGCTACGCCCGGCATTATCAGAGCGGGGCAGCAATGCCTGACGAACTGCAACAGAAAATGCGTAATGCCAGCCTGTTCAACAAAGGGTATGAGATGAGCGAACTGCTTAGCGCCGCACTTCTCGATATGCGCTGGCATTGCCTGGAAGAAAACGAAGCAATGCAGGATGTCGATGATTTCGAATTGCGGGCGCTGGTGGCGGAAAATATGGATCTTCCTGCTATACCGCCACGCTATCGCAGCAGTTATTTCGCCCATATTTTTGGTGGCGGATATGCCGCAGGTTATTACGCTTATCTGTGGACGCAAATGTTGGCCGATGATGGTTATCAGTGGTTTGTTGAGCAGGGCGGATTAACGCGTGAAAATGGGCTGCGTTTTCGCGAGGCGATCCTTTCCAGAGGTAACAGCGAAGATCTGGAACGCCTGTATCGACAATGGCGCGGTAAGGCACCTCAGATTATGCCGATGCTGCAACATCGTGGCTTGAACATATAAACACCACCAATGGCTGTCCTGGAGATATCGCCAGGCCAGCCTGGTTATAGCAGTAACTGCAGCAGCTGGGCGAGGGCAAACCTCACCGCTAAAGCTAATACCGTTTCGCAGTCGCCAGCAAAATGTATAACCGCAGTGTAGTTCTGGCCTTTAATATGCCACGCGAACCAGACGGTACCCGCTGGCGTACCATCTTCACCGCCCTCCGGTCCGCCGTAGCCGGTAATGGCAATACTGACATCAGCATCCGCACGCTCTATGGCACCGGTTGCCATTTCTGCTGCCACTTTCTCACTCACCGCAGAATATCGTTCAAGAGATTGCTGGCTTACGCTGAGGATTTTCATCTTTGCCTGATCGGTGAAAGTAACAAAGCCTGCACCGTAAAATTTGGGTGTATCTTCAGCTGCACACAGGGCGCTAGCCAACTTACCGCCGGTGCATGATTCGGCGGTAGTTAAGCGTAATTGATCCGCGATAAGTCTTTGACTCAACGCGGATGTCAGGTTTTCAATAGTGTCGGTATCTGCAAGTTGTACAATTTTATTTCTATTAATGTTCACTGTTTTTGTCCACGCTTTTATATGTAAAGGTGATTTGCTTTTTCTGTATGCTCGTCCAATATAATAATTTTCAAACATATAAATCCGATTATTCTGAAAATATGTTTAAGACTTTTCAATCTTCTTAACTTTAGTGAGTTAAACTCTCTTAATATTTGACAGCTAGTTGGCTGATTTTAAATGCCTTATAACAATTGGCAGTATTCTTATTTGGCAATTATAAAAATAGCAACCAGACTTAATAAGTCAAACCAAACGCAATTAAGGAGTCAGTATGAAATTTCAGGCCATTGTATTAGCAAGTTTTCTTGTCATGCCTTATGCGTTGGCAGATGACCAGGGCGGTTTAAAACAGGATGCAGCGCCACCGCCGCCTCATGCAATAGAAGATGGCTATCGCGGAACCGATGATGCAAAAAAAATGACCGTTGATTTCGCAAAAACCATGCACGATGGCGCTTCGGTTTCACTACGCGGTAATTTGATTTCTCACAAAGGAGAGGACCGTTACGTTTTTCGCGATAAGAGCGGTAAAATTAATGTTGTTATTCCTGCGGCCGTTTTTGATGGACGAGAAGTTCAGCCGGACCAGATGATCAACATTAGCGGCAGTCTGGATAAGAAAAGCGCGCCGGCCGTCGTTCGGGTCACTCATTTGCAGAAATAAAAATAAATTAGCCCGATGGCCTGAACTACTGGGCCATTAGGGTATTGGGTTATGCTTTTTGTCATCCTTTTATTTACGATAATGCAGAGGTAATTTACAGAATTAAACACTTTTTTATCCGCTGATTTTGTTTTAAATCACAATGTTATCTCAGAGATGAATCATAACTTCGGATTTCTATGAAAATATTGACGTAATTTTGCTTTTCTCTCGTTAGAATAGCGCGCACAAGGAACTGTGAAAAAGGAGTGGCAATGATCAAGAAGACAACGGAAATTGATGCCATCTTGTTAAATCTCAATAAGGCTATCGATGCCCACTACCAGTGGCTGGTGAGTATGTTTCACAGCGTGGTCGCGAGAGATGCCAGTAAGCCAGAAATAACGGATAACCATTCTTATGGACTGTGCCAGTTTGGTCGGTGGATTGATCATCTGGGGCCACTCGATAACGATGAATTACCTTACGTTCGGCTAATGGATTCTGCCCATCAACATATGCATAATTGTGGTCGGGAATTAATGCTGGCTATTGTTGAAAATCACTGGCAGGACGCGCATTTCGACGCCTTTCAGGAGGGGTTGCTTTCTTTTACTGCGGCATTAACCGATTACAAAATTTATTTGCTGACGATCCGTAGCAATATGGATGTTTTGACGGGATTGCCGGGGCGTCGGGTTCTTGATGAATCCTTTGATCATCAGTTACGCAACGCTGAGCCTCTGAATCTTTATTTAATGTTGTTGGATATTGACCGATTTAAATTGGTTAATGATACCTACGGGCATTTAATCGGCGATGTAGTATTACGCACCCTGGCAACTTACTTAGCCAGTTGGACGCGTGATTACGAAACGGTTTATCGCTACGGGGGGGAAGAATTTATCATTATTGTCAAAGCGGCTAATGATGAAGAAGCATGTCGTGCAGGTGTCAGAATTTGCCAGTTAGTCGATAACCATGCCATCACACATTCTGAAGGGCATATCAACATTACCGTGACAGCAGGTGTCAGTCGCGCATTTCCTGAAGAGCCTCTGGATGTGGTCATTGGAAGAGCAGACCGGGCAATGTATGAGGGTAAGCAAACCGGAAGAAATCGCTGCATGTTTATTGACGAACAAAATGTGATTAACCGAGTTTAAGCTCCGTTTAACATTCATTGAGAAAACTGATGCTACTGTGTCAACGATCCGTTATCAGTGCAGGAAAATGCCTGTTAGCGTAAAAGCAAAACACAAATCTATCCATGCAAGCATTCACCGCCGGTTTACTGGCGGTTTTTTTTCGCCGTCATAAAAATCAGGCCCCTTGTACACAACTGTAACAAGGGGCCGGTTAGGTGAGGGATTATCTCCGTTCATTAGTCATCCCATTTGTGGCTGAAATACGCGGCCAGAAAACCAGAAAATAAAATTATTCCCAGTATGGCCATAAAAACATTCATATTACCCAGCATTATTTGCCTCCGTTTATGGTGTGGTGTGTTTCCTCGCTTACCTTAATTTTCATCTCAATGAGAAAGATATTAGCAGAGGTAACCTAAACGAAGGCTGAATTAAATTTTTATTGTGTTCGACTTAAATCAACAAAGCGCGGGCTGCCCCCACGGTTTTGCACGAATCCCTTTTAACATCAGCACCCACGCAGCAATGATCACCAACGCTAAGATGATAAACAGCGAGGAAGGCGGCAGGCTGGTTAGCACTACGCCACTCACTAATGGGTTAATCGCGGCACCAAGCCAGCCTAAAGACTGGGCGGAAAAATAGCTGGCTTTCATTCCTGGCGGCGCAATATGGTCAATCAACATATACTCGCCCGGCGCATAAATGATTTCACCGACAGTAAATACCGCAGCTGACATACCCCACAATAGCAGGCTGTTGCCGGAAAAAATAAAACCGACCAGACCGATGACGAAACAGAGGGTGCCAGCTGTCATCAGCGCGCGGATGTTAGCCGGGTTAAGTCGGCGGCCCACGGAATATTGCAACGTAACCACCATGGCAGCATTCACCGGAAGAACAACCGCGACCACCTTTTCGGCAAAATCCCCATCAGCAATCACCATCACATATTGTGAAATGCATGAAGCAAATGCGCCGCTAACAAAGGAAGCCAGAAAACCAGAGCAGGTAAACCACAACAGTGCTTTATCTTGTAATAAAACTTTCGGCGACCAGACACTGCCTGTTTCCGTGGCGATGATTTTCTCGCTGCGCTTTACCCAAATTTGAATGAAAAGCATGGGGAACGCGGAACAGATAGCTGCCAGCCAAAAGGGCAGATTGATGCTCTGCATCACCAACAGCGTGCCGAGCGGCGGACCGATGGTCCAGCCAATGTTTAGCATGGTGTAGTTGATTGAGAAGATCTTCGTTTTGCTGGTGGACGAAAGATTGTCGGCAAACCAGGCTTTCAGCACGGTAGCAAAAACGGAATAGGCGCAGTTAATGAGGGCAAAAAAGAGCACCACCAGCGTCACGTTATTCACTAAAGGAATGGCAATAAAACCGCTGGCGAAGGCGGTAATTGCTAGTAACATATAGCGTTTCTTGTCGAACTTATCCGCCAGGATACCAAAACCGAGGCTAAAAACGACGCCAATAGTGAGCGCAATTGTCATCGCATAACCAATGAGATCGACACTCAGGCTGTACTGGCGACTCAAGTAAATGGTCATAAATGGCAGCGTGGCGCCGCGTCCGATGGTTAATAACAACGACGAGGCAAGAAGGGCGCTGGTAGAGCGTCGTAGGGATAAGTTCATTTGTCTGTCCGGCAGTGCGTTTCGTTATGTTTTGTTTTAGAGATGTAAAGAAATAGCATGGCAAAAATCCGAAGTATAGCGACTTATTTGCGCATTAATGCCGTCGTAACCGGCGACTAACGAATCAACTGTTAAAGAAAAGTAAATTCAGCTAAGTTGATTGCTTACAAAAGATGAAATTCAGAGGCGGTAGAATGTCGCGAAAAGATGGGGTGTTGGCGCTACTGGTAGTGGTCGTATGGGGGCTAAATTTTGTGGTCATCAAAGTGGGGCTTCATAACATGCCACCGCTGATGCTGGCCGGTTTGCGCTTTATGCTGGTCGCTTTTCCGGCCATCTTTTTTGTCGCACGACCGAAAGTACCACTGAATTTGCTGTTGGGGTATGGATTAACCATCAGCTTTGCGCAGTTTGCCTTTCTGTTCTGCGCCATTAACTTTGGTATGCCTGCTGGACTGGCTTCGCTGGTGTTACAGGCACAGGCGTTTTTTACTATCGTGCTTGGCGCGTTTACTTTCGGTGAGCGACTGCATGGCAAACAATTGGCGGGGATCGCCTTAGCGATTTTTGGCGTACTGGTGTTAATCGAAGATAGTCTGAACGGTCAGCATGTGGCGATGCTCGGCTTTATGTTGACCCTGGCGGCAGCATTTAGTTGGGCGTGTGGCAACATCTTCAATAAAAAGATCATGTCTCATTCATCCCGTCCGGCGGTAATGTCTCTGGTCGTCTGGAGCGCATTAATCCCGATAATTCCGTTTTTTGTCGCCTCGCTCATTCTCGATGGCTCCGGAAAAATGATTCACAGTCTGGTCACTATCGACATGACCACCATTCTGGCGTTGATGTATCTGGCATTTGTAGCGACGATAGTTGGCTACGGGATTTGGGGTACGCTGCTTGGACGCTATGAAACATGGCGTGTCGCACCATTATCATTACTGGTGCCGGTAGTCGGTCTGGCAAGTGCAGCGTTACTGCTGGATGAACGCTTAACAGGTCTGCAATTCTTAGGGGCTGTGCTCATTATGGCCGGACTGTATATCAATGTATTTGGTTTGCAGTGGCGTAAAGCGGTGAAGGTAAGAGGTTAACAAGCCCCGATATGCCGGGGCCTGAATATACTACATGGCTTGTTGGTTATAATAGGGCACGCCCAGCGCATCCGATTTGTCACTGCCTGTACCCATGTGATTTAAATCGAACGGTGGTTGTTCCTGCGATGGGGGAACAACCACCACATCGCCACAGGAAGTAACGAGCGGTTGCTGGGTTTGTTCCGCAAAGCCCTGCGCGGAAAAGAGAATAAGCGCAGCTGCTATTGCGGATAAAAGTGGTTTCATGATTGCCTCAGTGACGTTGTCACGTTATCAACTAGCTGTTGTAATGATTTAATGGATGTAAAAAGCGCGATTCGCCCTGCATATTGGTCATCCGGTATTTATGCGGCGGAACATCAAAGTAATTTTTGAAGGTTCGGGTCAGAGTTTGTTGCGACTCGAAGCCATATCGTTCTGCCAGATAGAGTATTGGCTCGTTACTTTCCTTCAGCTTTTGCGCGATTTCCGTCATCTTACGGCTGCGGATGTATTGGCCTAATGAATGACCGGTTTCTTTTTTAAACATCCGTTGCAGGTGCCATTTGGAGTAACCCGAACGCTCTGACACTTTCTCCAGTGACAGTGGCGATTCCAGGTTGTCCTCGATCCAGTCCAAAATGCTATGAATGGTAATAGCGTCAGTATTGCGTCTGGACATCGTCATACCTCTTTTTTGTTTACGGCAGGACTTTCTTAAGCAAATGCTCAAGTGTTGCCACTTCGTCCGCCGTCAGGTTTTTTGTTAATTCTTGATGCAGGTCCTGGCCAACTAATTGATGGCATTGTTCACATATTGCCGCGCCGCTGGTGGTAAGTTTTACCAGTACGCCGCGCTTATCATTCGGGTTCGGCAACCTTTCAACCCAGCCTTTACAGACCAGGCGATCCAGCATACGGGTCAGTGCTCCCAGGTCGACCGACAACACTTTTTTCAGTTCAACCGGAGTAATACACGCCGCGCAGCGGATAGAGCAGAGCACCTTAAACTGTGCCGCAGTAATATCCAGCGGAGACAGATACTCGTTAAGCAGACGATCTTTCTTCTGATTAACCATATGGATTAAGCGACCCAATGGAATAATTTCATTGAACAGATCGCTGGTACTTTTCACATTAGTTGCCCTGGCAAGTAATTAGTTGCAGGGGATAATATTGCCCAGGCAAGTATAAGTCAAATGAATGAATTGACCGATGCCACGTTTTGCTAAATCGGTTCAAGTTTTGGCCAATGCGATGCAAGGTTAGCTAAAGAGTGACACTTTATCCTTGTTTACCCCTTATACTTTTCGCTGATAACCCAGATACACAGGATAACAACCACCAATGTTAGATTTGTTTAAAGCAATTGGCCTGGGGCTGGTGGTGTTACTGCCGTTAGCTAACCCATTAACAACTGTCGCGTTATTTCTTGGCCTGGCAGGCAACATGAACAGTGCCGAACGTAATCGTCAGTCGTTGATGGCCTCGGTGTACGTCTTTGCCATCATGATGGTGGCGTATTACGCCGGGCAACTGGTGATGGATACATTTGGCATTTCGATTCCCGGTCTGCGAATTGCAGGCGGCTTAATCGTCGCGTTTATCGGTTTTCGGATGCTTTTTCCGCAACAGAAAGCGATTGATTCACCGGAAGCGAAAAGCAAGTCGGAAGAGCTGGAAGATGAACCCAGCGCCAATATTGCTTTTGTACCACTGGCAATGCCAAGTACCGCCGGTCCGGGAACCATTGCGATGATTATTAGCTCGGCGTCCACAGTGCGTCAGAGTTCAACCTTCGCTGATTGGGTACTGATGGTTGCGCCGCCGCTGATCTTTTTCCTGGTGGCGGTTATTTTGTGGGGAAGTCTACGCAGCTCTGGCGCAATTATGCGGCTGGTGGGCAAGGGTGGCATTGAAGCGATCTCCCGCTTGATGGGGTTCCTGCTGGTATGTATGGGTGTACAGTTTATTATTAACGGCATCCTGGAAATCATTAAAACGTATCATTAAAAAAGGCCCGAATGGGCCTTTCAACTATTGCGTCTGTTCTTCGAGTGTCACTGGCCAGCGGCGAAATATAATGATTGACCATATTAACGCGGCAAAAGCAGGCACCGCGCCCACATAACCAATCATCGACATTGACCAGTGCAGACTCACCTGATTACCTACCAACGCACCCGCCCCGATTCCAATATTAAATATCCCGGAGAATAGCGCCATCGCGACGTCGGTGGCATCTGGTGCCAGCGCCAGCACTTTAACCTGCATACCAAGCCCGATGATCATCATCGCGATCCCCCAGAAAATACTCAGCACCCCGAGGTGTATTTCACTGTTCGACGCAGGTAGCAGCAGTGCCAGGCACACCAGCAACAGCGCAATCGCCGTACTTACCAACGCAGACGCATATTGATTACCCAGTTTACCGAAAATCACGCTGCCAATAATGCCCGCACCACCGAGTAATAACAGTAATGCCGTGGCAAAGTTGGCGCTGAATCCCGCAATGTTTTGCACAAAAGGCTCGATATAGCTGTATGCCGTGTAATGGGCGGTGACAACCACCACAGTTAACAAATAAATGCTCATCAATGCCGGGCGGCGGAATAATAGCGGGAGGCTTTTCAGTGAACCGGAATGCTCACTGGGCAGTAAGGGAAGTAACTTAATCAGGCACAAAAGGGTGATAAGCGCCCCAATACCAATCGCGAAGAAGGTCATTCGCCAACCGAAATACTGGCCCACAATGCGCCCGAGAGGTAAACCTAAGACCATCGCCAGTGCTGTACCGGTGGCAATTAAACTCAATGCCTGTGCTCGCTTCCCGGCCGGAGCCATACGGATCGCCAGAGACGCCGTAATCGACCAGAAAATCGCATGCGCAAAAGCCACACCAATGCGACTGATCACCAGAACGGTAAAGCTCCACGATAAAAACGACAGTACGTGGCTGGCAATAAACACCACAAACAGGCAGATCAGTAATTTGCGCCGTTCAACCTGGCTGGTCATTAACATAAAAGGCAATGACATTAGCGCTACTACCCATGCGTAAATGGTCAACATGATGCCGACCTGAGCGGTTTGCATGTGAAAACTTTGCGCAATGTCAGAGAGCAGGCCAACAGGGACAAATTCGGTGGTGTTGAAGATGAAGGCGGCGACTGCCAGCGTAACGACCCGTAGCCACGCTACTTTGCGGGAAACAGTGTTTGTTGTCATAACAGATTATCGGGTGAGTTGCGAAAAAGTGATGAAATGATCTTAAAACGGTTAATGATGTGAATACAATGCATTTGTGATCTGGATCGCGTTTTCCGTTTCTCTGACGCTGATTCTTTCACGCGTCAGAGAGACGGTAAACATCACGGTTTAATGACGTTCAGGGAGGTCTGGCGTTTTGGAGGTTGCGGGTATAGGTGGTCTGACAGGGGAGCGAGGCCTGTTTTTCACCAGGTCTTCATGAGTAACTTTTGGCGGCGTTTCATTTTTTACAAAAAGTTTGAGGGTCTTGCGCGCCATATGTTTGATAATTTTATCATCACTTAATGATGCTGGCATCAACACGTCATTCAAATCACTTTCATTGGGATTCATAAATTGGTGATAGTGCAATAACATATTGGCGAAAAATAAAAACAAGTCCTGAAAATGAGGAGTTTCTTGTTCTGCTAAAAGGGATAAAAAACAGATGCAGACTTCGGGTAGTACATGTTTGTTAGAACCTAATGAATCCATCAGGCTTTGCAATAAATCCTCTTTTAATTCGCTGTCCGTTATGTCGAGAATGGCGGTGATCAAGTTAGGATCTTTATTGACGAACCATCTGTGAACCTCAGAGTTATTCCATAATCGGGGGAGTATGACAAAATTACCGCGAGAGATAAAATTCAGGACAAGCAAATCAAACTGGCGTAAGTAATCTGCAGCGGTATGGTGATCCGGAGGCAGGGGGTCAATATGTGGTGTATGCGCTCTTTTGATGGGAACGCCAGGGTTGATCATTGGAAATTGTTCAATAAAATCATTCAGAAACAGAAAGAGCACACGCTCGACGCCGGTCTGAAATACGCGCCCCATAGTGACAGGCTTTGGGTTGGGAGCGCAAAAAATATTAATTTCTCCATCATGGCGGAAATTATCTAAATAAATAGGGCTTAAATTTATTACTACCTGAAATTCAATATTTTCTTTGTGTCTTCCATTCCTGGCGGGATAAGTGAGTTTAAACTGAACCTTTTCATTGTATAGCGTGTCGTTACCCCGAAAAGAAGTCCTCTGAATATATGATAAGTTGTCAAGGTTATTAAATATCTTTTTTGTGGCTGAGTTGATGTTTAAAGACGTGCGCCACTCTTCATCACATATTATTGTACTAAGTGCATCAATAAAATCCTTTAAAACTTCTTTTACCTGAGGTGCAATATTACGTACGGGAAAATCTTCAGGAAGAGATATGTAATTGCTGATGCTTACTGGCGTAACCATATTTGCCCCATATAGTCATAAGTCATCGGAACATCACTATATAGAGCATATTAGCCGCAAGAACTATCAAAAATAGCTCATTGGTAACCCTGTCTTGCCGAGTCAGGCACATCCAGCAGTTGAATAAATGCCTCTAGCGGACGCGTTTTCGCACCACGACGCCAGACCAGCCAGGTTGTTAGCCAACGCCATTGCTCAGCTAACGGCCACGCTTCAACCTGGTAATGCCCCGGCATACTTTCCAGCATAGAGCGCGGAATAAGCGCAATACCTGCTCCTGCGACCACACAGGCCAACATTCCGTGATAAGACTCCATCTCATGGATAGTTCCCGGAGCGGCACCGTCAGCATGAAACCAGCTCTCGAAGTGGCGACGATACGAACAATTGGCGCGGAAGGCATAAATGTTACTGCCATTAACCTGACTGGCACGGATTACTGGCGCATGACCTTGTGGCGTGACGATCATCAGCTCCTCGCGGTATACCGGTATCCCGTCAATGGCAGTATGGTTAATGGGTCCATCAATAAACGCCGCATTAAGTTTTCCCTCCAGCACACCTTCCAGCATAGTGCCGGAAGGGCCGGTGGAAAGTGAAAACTGAATTTTGGGATAACGACGGTTGAATTCCGCCAGCGTGGCCGGAATGCGAACTGCTGCGGTGCTTTCCAGCGAACCCAGAGAAAATAAACCTTGCGGCTCATCGCCAGCGACAACGCTCCGCGCTTCATCCACTAACGCGAGAATTTGTTGGCTATAGCGTAAAAAGTTATACCCGGCAGGAGATAGACGTAAACGCTGATTCTCGCGAATAAACAGATCTACCCCCAGTTCTGTTTCCAGCTGGCGTAGACGGGTAGTGAGATTCGACGGCACGCGATGCACTATTGCTGCAGCCTGCGTAATGCTGCCAGCTTCGGCAACCGCGTTGAACATCTCCAGTTGGGTCAGATCCATAATATTCTCGATTCGTGAATAAGTGGCTTAATATTATTCATTTTAAAGCAAGAGTAAATCTGCGTATCTTCATACCATGACTCATAAAGGAGATACCCCGATGACCATTACTCCGGCAACTCATGCAATTTCGATAAATCCTGCCACGGGTGAACAACTTTCTGTGTTGCCGTGGGCTGGCGCTGATGATATCGAAAACGCACTTCAGCTGGCGGCAGCAGGCTTTCGTGACTGGCGCGAGACAAATATAGATTATCGTGCTGAAAAACTGCGTGATATCGGTAAGGCTCTGCGCGCCCGTAGCGAAGAAATGGCGCAAATGATCACCCGCGAAATGGGCAAACCAATCAACCAGGCGCGCGCTGAAGTGGCGAAATCGGCGAATTTGTGTGACTGGTATGCAGAACATGGTCCGGCAATGCTGAAGGCGGAACCTACGCTGGTGGAAAATCAGCAGGCAGTTATTGAGTATCGACCGTTGGGGACGATTCTGGCGATTATGCCGTGGAATTTTCCGTTATGGCAGGTGATGCGTGGCGCTGTTCCCATCATTCTTGCTGGTAACGGTTACTTACTTAAACATGCGCCGAATGTGATGGGCTGTGCTCAGCTCATTGCCCAGGTGTTTAAAGATGCGGGAATCCCACAAGGCGTATATGGCTGGCTGAATGCCGACAATGACGGTGTCACTCAGATGATTAAAGACTCGCGCATTGCTGCTATCACGGTGACCGGAAGTGTTCGTGCTGGAGCGGCTATTGGTGCACAGGCTGGAGCGGCACTGAAAAAATGCGTACTGGAACTGGGCGGTTCGGATCCATTTATTGTGCTTAACGATGCCGATCTGGAACTGGCGGTTAAAGCGGCGGTAGCCGGACGTTATCAGAATACCGGACAGGTTTGTGCAGCGGCAAAACGCTTTATTATCGAAGAGGGAATTGCTGCGGCATTTACCGAACGTTTTGTGGCAGCTGCGGCAGCCTTGAAAATGGGCGATCCCCGTGACGAAGAGAACGCTCTCGGACCAATGGCTCGTTTCGATTTACGTGATGAGCTGCATCATCAGGTGGAGAAAACCCTGGCGCAGGGTGCGCGTTTGTTACTGGGCGGGGAAAAGATGGCTGGGGCAGGTAACTACTATCCGCCAACGGTTCTGGCGAATGTTACCCCAGAAATGACCGCGTTTCGGGAAGAAATGTTTGGCCCCGTTGCGGCAATCACCATTGCGAAAGATGCAGAACATGCACTGGAACTGGCTAATGATAGTGAGTTCGGCCTTTCAGCGACCATTTTTACCACTGACGAAACACAGGCCAGACAGATGGCGGCACGTCTGGAATGCGGTGGGGTGTTTATCAATGGTTATTGTGCCAGCGATGCGCGAGTGGCCTTTGGTGGCGTGAAAAAGAGTGGCTTTGGTCGTGAGCTTTCCCATTTCGGCTTACACGAATTCTGTAATATCCAGACGGTGTGGAAAGACCGGATCTGACGCGACATATTCAGCTCTGATATACTCGCAGGTCTTTTCAGACCTGCGGTCCAGGAGTAGAAAGTGGCAGTCGCCATGGATAATGCAATTTTAGAAAACATCTTGCGGCAAGTGCGGCCGCTCATTGGTCAGGGTAAAGTCGCGGATTATATTCCGGCGCTGGCTACAGTAGACGGTTCCCGATTGGGCATTGCTATCTGTACCGTTGACGGACAGCTTTTTCAGGCCGGAGACGCGCAAGAACGTTTTTCCATTCAGTCTATTTCCAAAGTGCTGAGTCTCGTTGTCGCCATGCGTCATTACTCCGAAGAGGAAATCTGGCAACGCGTCGGCAAAGATCCGTCTGGATCACCGTTCAATTCTTTAGTGCAACTGGAAATGGAGCAGGGTATTCCGCGTAATCCGTTTATTAATGCCGGTGCGCTGGTGGTCTGCGATATGTTGCAAGGGCGATTAAGCGCACCACGGCAACGTATGCTGGAAGTCGTGCGCGGCTTAAGCGGTGTGTCTGATATTTCCTACGATACGGTGGTAGCGCGTTCCGAATTTGAACATTCCGCGCGAAATGCGGCTATCGCCTGGCTGATGAAGTCGTTTGGCAATTTCCATCATGACGTGACAACCGTTCTGCAAAACTACTTTCATTACTGCGCTCTGAAAATGAGCTGTGTAGAGCTGGCCCGGACGTTTGTCTTTCTGGCTAATCAGGGGAAAGCTATTCATATTGATGAACCTGTGGTGACGCCAATGCAGGCACGGCAAATTAACGCGCTGATGGCGACCAGTGGTATGTACCAGAACGCGGGGGAGTTTGCCTGGCGGGTGGGACTACCGGCGAAATCTGGCGTTGGTGGCGGTATTGTGGCGATTGTTCCGCATGAAATGGCCATCGCAGTCTGGAGTCCGGAACTGGATGATGCTGGTAACTCGCTTGCGGGCATTGCCGTCCTTGAACAATTGACGAAACAGTTAGGGCGTTCGGTTTATTAATGCAGTCTCTCGATCCACTCTTCGCGCGTTTATCCCGTTCAAAATTTCGATCTCGCTTTCGTTTGGGCATGAAAGAGCGTCAGTATTGTCTGGAGAAAGGCGCGCCAGTCATCGAACAACATGCGGCGGATTTTGTCGCTAAACGTCTTGCTCCGGCATTACCGGCTAATGACGGTAAGCAAACCCCCATGCGCGGGCATCCGGTGTTTATCGCTCAGCACGCCACCGCGACCTGCTGTCGCGGTTGTCTGGCTAAGTGGCATAACATTCCGCAGGGTGTTTCGCTAAGCGAAGAACAACAACGTTATATCGTGGCGGTAATCTATCACTGGCTGGTTGTACAGATGAATCAGCCATGAGAATTGCGGAAAACGACAAAATAGCATTCCCAGGGTACCTTTATTTGCCGCCGCTGTCAGCGAACATGCTATCCTTTATGAGAATTTACTTATTACGTTGAGATAATTGCCACCCGCAATTGTATGGACAGATAATTAATGCATGTACACCCCATTTCAACTTTCCGTGTGTTCCAGGAAGGTCATCTGCTACGTAATAGCATCGCTATTTTTGCGCTAACCACGCTGTTCTATTTTATTGGTGCAGAGTTACGGCTGGTTCACGAACTTTCTCTTTTCTGGCCGCTGAATGGCGTAATGGCGGGGGTGTTTGCCCGCTATGTCTGGCTTAATCGACTGCATTACTATGCGATCAGTTATGTGGCGATGCTGGTTTATGATGCCATAACCACCGAATGGGGACTGGTTTCACTGGCTATCAATTTCTCCAATATGATGTTTATTGTTACCGTCGCCTTACTGGTCGTGCGGGATAAGCGTTTGGGGAAAAATAAATATGAGCCAGTAAGTGCCTTACGGCTATTTAATTACTGTCTGATTGCCGCATTATTATGCGCTATTGTCGGGGCGATTGGTTCGGTCAGTATTGATAGTCTGGATTTCTGGCCTTTGCTTGCGGACTGGTTCAGTGAGCAATTCTCAACGGGCGTGTTGATCGTGCCTTGTATGCTGACGTTGGCTATTCCTGGAGTGCTGCCGCGCTTTAAAGCAGAACAGATGATGCCCGCCATCGCGCTTATTGTGTCGGTTATTGCCTCGGTAGTCATTGGCGGAGCGGGGAGTCTGGCGTTCCCGCTGCCTGCATTAATCTGGTGTGCAGTGCGCTATACGCCGCAGGTAACATGTCTGTTGACCTTTGTCACCGGTGCGGTGGAAATCGTACTGGTGGCTAATTCGGTGATTGATATCTCGGTCGGTTCGCCGTTCTCCATTCCGGAAATGTTCTCCGCACGTCTCGGTATTGCCACGATGGCGATATGCCCAATTATGGTTTCTTTTAGCGTGGCAGCGATCAATTCGCTAATGAAGCAAGTTGCGCTGCGAGCCGACTTTGATTTTCTGACTCAGGTTTACTCACGGTCCGGTCTTTATGAGGCGCTGAAAAGTCCATCGCTGAAACAGACACAACATCTGACTGTCATGCTGCTTGATATCGACTATTTCAAAAGTATTAACGATAACTATGGACATGAATGTGGCGATAAAGTGTTAAGCGTGTTTGCCCGGCATATTCAGAAGATTGTCGGTGATAAGGGGCTGGTGGCGCGCATGGGCGGCGAAGAATTTGCTGTTGCAGTGCCGTCGGTGAATCCTGTCGATGGTCTGCTAATGGCGGAAAAAATCCGTAAAGGCGTTGAACTGCAACCATTCACCTGGCAACAAAAAACGCTTTATCTCACGGTAAGTATTGGCGTCGGTAGTGGTCGCGCATCGTACCGAACGCTGACCGATGACTTTAATAAATTGATGGTCGAAGCCGATACGTGTCTGTATCGCTCGAAGAAAGATGGGCGCAACCGTACCAGCACTATGCGTTACGGTGAGGAAGTTGTCTGACATCTTTGTTCATTCAGAGCGATTTAAATGCAATGTGTTCTACCACTTTATGATCCAGGAAAAGGCGTTTTTCCTCGATTAAACCATGATCCGCGCCACACTTTTCTCATAAAACTGCTCATTAATCATCAGGAATTGATCAAAACAGGGGTTCGGCGTATTAAAGTTTGCTAACCTGTCGTACCAATTCAAACAGGTTGTATGACTAATCAGAAGGGAACCCATTGTGAAAACACTAAATCGTCGCGATTTTCCCGGTGCACAGTATCCAGAACGTATCATTCAGTTTGGTGAAGGTAACTTCCTGCGCGCCTTTGTTGACTGGCAAATCGATCTCCTGAATGAGCACACCGATCTGAATTCTGGTGTGGTCGTTGTTCGTCCGATTGAAACTTCATTCCCGCCGTCACTGAGCACGCAGGATGGTCTGTACACCACCATTATCCGTGGCCTGAATGAGAAGGGGGAAGCGGTCAGCGACGCGCGTCTGATTCGCTCTGTTAATCGTGAAATCAGCGTCTACAGTGAATACGATGAATTCCTGAAACTGGCGCACAACCCGGAAATGCGCTTTGTTTTCTCTAACACCACCGAAGCGGGTATCAGCTACCATGCGGGCGATAAATTCGATGACGCGCCAGCGGTAAGTTATCCGGCAAAACTGACCCGTCTGCTGTTCGAACGTTTTAGCCATTTCAACGGTGCGCTGGATAAAGGTTGGATCATCATCCCGTGTGAGTTGATCGACTACAATGGCGACGCGTTGCGTGAACTGGTGCTGCGCTATGCGCAAGAGTGGGCACTGCCAGAAGCATTTATTCAATGGCTGGATCAGGCTAACAGCTTCTGTTCTACGCTGGTGGACCGTATCGTTACCGGTTATCCGCGTGATGAAGTAGCTAAACTGGAAGAAGAACTGGGTTATCACGATGGTTTCCTCGACACCGCTGAACACTTTTACCTGTTTGTGATTCAGGGACCGAAATCCTTAGCGACCGAGCTGCGTCTGGACAAATATCCGCTCAACGTGCTGATTGTTGACGATATTAAACCGTATAAAGAACGCAAAGTGGCAATACTCAACGGTGCACACACCGCGTTGGTGCCGGTGGCGTTCCAGGCAGGGCTGGATACCGTAGGTGAAGCGATGAACGATGCTGAAATTTGCGCATTCGTTGAAAAAGCCATCTACGAAGAAATTATTCCGGTTCTGGATTTGCCTCGCGATGAACTGGAGTCTTTCGCCAGTGCAGTCACCGGGCGTTTCCGTAACCCGTACATTAAGCATCAGCTGCTGTCTATCGCGCTCAACGGTATGACCAAGTTCCGCACCCGCATCCTGCCGCAGCTACTGGCAGGGCAGAAGGCAAACGGCACACTTCCGGCGCGCCTTACTTTCGCATTAGCGGCATTGATTGCGTTCTATCGTGGTGAGCGTAACGGAGAAACATATCCGGTACAGGACGATGCTCACTGGCTGGAACGTTATCAGCAACTCTGGAGTCAGCATCGTGACCGTGTTATCGGTACCCAGGAACTGGTAGCGATTGTGTTGGCAGAAAAAGACCACTGGGAGCAGGACCTGACGCAAGTGCCTGGTCTGGTCGAGCAGGTGGCTAATGACCTGGATGCGATTCTCGAAAAAGGGATGCGCGAAGCAGTACGCCCGTTGTGCTAATACTCTGAACCCGGTTTCGACCGGGTTTCTTATTTTACTATATTAGTTACAACATCCTATATACCTTTATCATTAACAGGTGCCACATGCAGCGCCTGTTAATGTTGTAAGCTTGTAGGTAATTTGTAAGTCGTGTCTTGAGAATGTGATCGTAATCACGTTTAATAGGGCGACTTTTCCACGCCTGAAGATAACCATGATTGTTCGTCCACAACAACACTGGCTGCGCCGTATTTTTGTCTGGCATGGCTCAGTATTATCCAAGATATCCTCGCGCTTACTACTCAATTTTCTCTTTTCTATCGCTGTTATTTTCATGCTGCCCTGGTACACGCATCTGGGCATCAAATTCACCCTCGCACCGTTCAGCATTCTCGGTGTCGCCATCGCCATTTTTCTTGGTTTTCGTAATAATGCCGGTTACGCCCGTTACGTTGAAGCGCGAAAACTTTGGGGGCAGTTGATGATTGCCTCACGGTCGTTACTGCGCGAGGTAAAAACGACATTGCCGGATTCGGCAAGTGTAAGGGAGTTTGCCCGGCTGCAAATCGCCTTCGCCCACTGTTTACGCATGACATTACGCAAACAGCCACAGGCGGAAGTGCTGGCTCATTATCTCAAGACTGAAGATCTTCAGCGTGTACTGGCTTCAAACTCTCCAGCTAACCGCATCTTGTTAATAATGGGGGAGTGGTTGGCGGTTCAGCGACGCAATGGACAACTTTCAGATATCCTGTTTATTAGCCTCAACGATCGGCTTAACGATATTTCAGCGGTTCTGGCAGGCTGCGAGCGCATTGCCTACACGCCAATTCCCTTTGCCTACACCCTGATTTTGCATCGTACCGTTTATCTGTTTTGTATCATGCTGCCGTTCGCGCTGGTCGTGGACCTGCATTACATGACGCCTTTTATCTCTGTGCTGATTTCCTATACTTTTATTTCGCTGGATTGTCTGGCGGAAGAACTGGAAGATCCGTTCGGTACTGAAAACAATGATTTACCGCTGGATGCCATCTGCAACGCTATTGAAATTGACCTCTTACAGATGAACGATGAAGCCGAAATTCCAGCAAAAATTCTTCCCGATCGCCATTACCAACTGACGTGATATTTACTCCGTACGGCGGGCAACAATAAACAGACGCGGAAATGCCAGCAGTATCTGTCCGTTCTCTTGCAGTGGATACTGCTCTTCCAACATCTGATGGTAGCGCGTAAGAAAAAGCTGCTGTTCGCTCTCGGTCAGATCCTGTAACCACGGACGTAATCCAGTGGCTGTTACCCAATCGATAATCGCCTGGTGCGAAGGCATCTGGTGATAGTAAGTGGTTCGCCAGATATCGACCTCACATCCGGCTTCGCTCAAAATATCGTAGTAAGCATGAACACCAGCCAGCGGCTCACGCCCGCGATCCGGGTAGTTTTGTTCCCAGGCAACTTCGCGCATGAGCACATGGGTCGGCTCCAGCCAGTTATCTGGCATCTGTACTGCCAGCACGCCCTGCGGATTAAGTAAAGAAACCAAGTGAGGAAACAATTCGTAGTGGTCGGGCAGCCATTGCAGTGAGGCATTAGCAAAAATCAGATCGAGTGTCTGTTCCGGTTGCCAGTTGCGGATATCTGCTTCCACAAACTGGCAGTCCGGCAAAGCACTGCGCGCTTCAGCAATCATCGCCGGAGACGAGTCGATGCCTGTTATCCTGGCCGCAGGCCAACGTTGATGCAGCAGGGCGGTGCTGTTACCTGGGCCACAGCCAAGATCGGCAACATATTCGATATTCTCCAGCGGCACTCTGGCAAGCAGCTCCACCGCCGGACGCGATCGTTCAGCGGCAAAGTGCAGATATAAAGAGGGGTTCCAGTCAGACATTTATTTACTCCCGTCAGCGCGTTACCCCAATTGTAGATAAAACTGATAAATTCGCCTCACGGCATCAACCCATTGAACAGACGTTTTTTACGCGGCCCGGTCATTAAAGATTCCAGTTTCGCGACACAGGTTTTGTAGTGGGGCGTGGTTTTATGGAACGCCACTGCGTCTTCATCTTTATAGGCTTCGTAGATATAAAAGCGCGAATTCACTTCCGGGTCCTGTAATACATCGAAGCGCAAATTACCTTCTTCCTGTACCGAGCCCAGGTGGTTCTGGCGAAAAACTTCGATAAACTCGTCAACCTTGTCTTCATGAACGTTAATTTCAACCAGTGTGACGTGCATGTTTCTTCCCCTTAATCCGCAGTTACTGTTTTTCACTCAGATAGAGTTCATATGCCCGATCAGCCGTTTCGTTATGGTGAACCACCGCCTGTACGGCTTTCATCATCGCCACCGGATGGTCAGACTGGAAAATATTACGCCCCATATCCACACCAGAAGCGCCCTGATCGATAGCCTGCCAGCACATTTCCAGCGCCTCGCGCTCCGGTAATTTTTTACCGCCAGCAATAACAATGGGTACCGGACATCCGGCAACAATCCGTTCAAAACCTTTTTCGACATAATAGGTTTTGATAATTTGCGCCCCCATTTCAGCGGCGATTCGAGTCGCGAGCGAGAAATAACGCTGATCGCGCACCATATCTTTGCCCACGCCAGTCACGGCCATGGTCGGCATTCCCACTTTCATTCCGGCATCGACCAGCTGAATAATATTTTTGATCGACTGATGTTCATATTCGCTGCCGATATAAACCTGCGCCGCCACCGCGCAACTGTTCAGGCGCACGGCGTCATCCATCGATAACGCCACGGCTTCATTGCTTAATTCCGCCAGGATAGAGTTTGCACCTGACGCCCGCAGTACCACCGGCTTATTGGTCGCCGGGGGAACTACGCTGCGCAAAATACCGCGCGTACACATTAATACATCGGCATGTTCAAACAGCGGGGCGATATTTATATCAATGCGTTCAAGTCCGGTAGTCGGTCCCTGAAAATAACCATGGTCAAAAGCCAGCATCACGGTTTTACCCGTTTTCGGATTAAATATCCGCGATAAGCGTGACTGCATTCCCCAATCCAGCGCACCGCAACCTTTCAGGGTAAAAGGGATATTTTGTTGCGGTTGATCGGTACGAAAATCTTTACCATCTTTAATATCGTCTAAATCTGCCATAACTTACTCCGGTTAAGTAATGCACATCAGAAATCGTATTTGCCGATATTCTCTTTGTTGAATATCACGCGCTCCGGTAACAGTACGATGCCATTACCATCCGCTTCGTAGTCATAGCCCTGGACGCTGTTTGGCGAGACTTCCACCTGACCTACGCCCTGAATATCCAGCTTGTCGCCCGTTTTCATTGATCCTTTTTTCAATAATGCATCCGCGACATAAACTGAAATTTTGCCTTGCTGAACCACATCCCACAGGCCAAATTCTTTCACCGTGCCGCGTTCCACATATGGACGCATCACGTTTGGCGTACTGAATCCGACAATCGCAACTTTGTCATTTTTCAGGTTTTCTGCGGCTTGTGCGGCAGCGGGCAGGGCGTTGGCATCGGGGGCGATAATGGCGTCGAGATCGCTATACGCTTTTAATATTCCTTCTGCGGTTTGTAACGATTTAGTGGCATCGTTATAGCCAAACTGCGTAGTGACAATTTCCCAGCCAGGATGCTCTTTGGCGATTTTCGCTTTCGCTTCTTTCACCCACTGGTTTTGGTCCGTAACGGTGGGGCTTGAGTAGAAAAACGCGACTTTGGCTTTGTCTTTATTCACCTGACGCGCTGCCATATCCACCAACATACCTCCCAACTGGGCGGGCGTTCCCTGATTAATGTAGTAAGAGCGGCACTCCGGTTTAGTATCAGAGTCCCAAGTCAGCACTCTCACACCACGTTGCATGGCGCGTTTCAGTGCCGGACACAAGCCATCAGGCGAAACCGCAGAAACGATAATGGCGTTATAACCTTGATTGACGAAGTTATTAATCAACTGTACCTGACCAGAAACACTGGGTTCTGTCGGCCCGTCGTAGGTCACATCAACGCCCAGCTCTTTACCCGCTTGTTGTGCGCCGTTGCCACCGCTAGTAAAAAATCCCACGCCAACCAGTTTGGGAATAAATGCAATACGCTCTGCGGCCTGCACATTCATAGAGATTGCGGCAATGCCAAGAGCGCTAAGTAAGGCGATTTTCTTAAAGCGATGAAGTGTCATGAAGATATCCTTTATGGCAATGGGTTATTGGCCCGACGCGCCAGCCACTCTTTAATTTGCTGGCGATGCAGGCTAACGGAACGACCTACGACAACGACGATAAGTAGCGCACCGGAAAGGGCGCTGGACACCTGATTTGGCACTCCTGCCATTTGCAAACCTTGTTGCAAATATCCCACTAATAAAACCGCAATGGCGGTGCCGATAATGGAACCGGAACCACCATAAATATTGGCCCCGCCAAGCACCACGGCGGTGATGGCGGGCATCAGAAACGACGCACCCAGATCGGAACGTGCTGAACCAAAATACGATACCAGCAGCACAGCGGCGACCGCAGACGCCAGCCCCGTCATGGCATAGAGCGCACATAAGGTGCGGTTAACTGGAATCGCGCTATAAAGCGCCACGCGCGGGCTTTGCCCAATCAAAAACACATTACGTCCGGCATGGGTTTTATGCAGCCAGAGCCAGAAAACGAGGAGACATATCAGGAAGATAATCAGCGGAACGGGGAGTCCCAGCACATCCAGGTTAGCGAAATCTGTAAACGCCATCGGGAATCCACCAATACCTTCGTACCCCGTCGCTCCGGCCATCCCGGAAAGCAGCAGAGCGCTTCCAGCAAACAGATACAGCGTGCCAAGCGTAATCACCAGCGGGTTAACTTTGGTATAGATAATTAATCCGGCGTTGATCAGCCCGCACAATGCGCCGAGCAGTAAGGTCAGGAGAATCGCCAGCGGCATCGGCACATCACTTTGAAACAGTACGCCCAATGCAATGGCGCAGAGGCCGATGGTCGAACCAAACGAAATATCGATCCCGCCACTGACAATCACCATCGTCAGCGGTAGGGCGACAATGCCAATGCAGATAAAGTCACTGGTGCTGAACAGCAACATATTGAGATCTAACATCCGCGGGTTAATTGCACCAAATGCGACAATCTCAATAACGAGCAGTGCGGCAAGAGCCAGTTCCCAACCGTAGCGAATACGCATTATGCGGCCTCCCGTTTTTTACCTGACGAAGCGGGTTTAACGGATGGCGGTGGCGTCATAAAGCGGGCATATTTTTGCCGCCGTAGATTACGTTCCAGCGCACAACGCAGGCGTCCATCAAACACCAGCACCGCCAGCAGCACGAGGCCCGCGATAAAATCGTTCCACCATGCCGGAATGCGCAACAGCACCAGTACGCTATCGATCTGCGTCAGGAACCATGCGCCGAGTACCGCACCGATGATCGCACCGGAACCGCCGAGCAAGCTAATGCCGCCCAGCACGCAGGCTGCAATTGCTTTCATCTCCAGCCCGGTACCGGTCTGGTTGGGGATAAAACCAATCTGCGAAGCAAACACAATCCCCGCCAGTGCCGCCATGCAGCCGTTCAACGAAAATGCCACAATGCGAATGGCTTCCGTACGAACGCCCAGTTGACGAGCGCCCTGTAAATTATCGCCCGTGGCATAAAAACTGCGTCCAAACGCCGTCTTCGCCAGCAGCCAGGCCATAAATGCCACCAGAATTATCGTCAACCAACCAATTGCTGAAACGCCAAGCAGCAGCGGGGCGGAGAGCTGTTTCAGTTCGGCGGGTAACCCTTCAATCCATTTGCCGCCAGTCCACAGCAACATGATGCCTCTGTACAACCCTAACGTGCCAAGGGTGGCAACAATGGCAGGGATCTTTAGCCACGCGACCAGGATACCGTTGAAAAATCCCGCGAGCAAACCAAGCAGTAAAGTCGCGACACAAGCAACAGGTAGTGAATACCCCGCGTTCAGTAACATCCCCAACAGCACCGCGCACATTCCGGTAATCGAACCCACTGAAACATCAATATTGCGCGTAAGCATTACCAGCGTCGCGCCCATTGCCAGCAGGATCAGGATTTGCGCGCTGCTATAAACCATGGTCAGCGTTTGCACACTTAAATACTGGCGGTCGAGAAAACCGGGTAATACAAACAGCAGCACCACCGCCAGCAGTGCCGTGATTTCACGGTTGTTCTGAATAAACTTCAGCATGACGCCTCCTGACGCTGACTATCGCCGAAGGCAACGCGCATAATAGTCTCGACATTAATATCGCGCCCGGTCAGTGCAGAGTGGGTAATTTCGCCCTGATGCATCACATACACACGATCTGCCATCAGTTCGATCTCTTCCAGGTCGGAGGAGATAAGCAGCACAGCCACATTTTGTGCGGCGATGCTGCGTAACAGCTGGTAGATATCATTACGGGCCGAGACATCCACGCCGCGCGTCGGCTCATCGACTATCAATACTTGCGGCGAGGCTTCCAGGCATTTGGCAATCAGGATTTTTTGCTGGTTGCCACCGGATAATGTCCGTGCAGCTTGTTCCGGTTGGTTAAATTTAATATTCAGCGCCCGACGATATCGTTCCAGGGTGGCATTATCTTTCGCGGTTTTCGCCCAGAATCCACGAAGGTTATGAGTAAGGGCGCAGACGTTCCAGGCCAGCGAAGCATCGAGATTCAGTCCGGAGGACTGGCGATCTTCCGGCAGATAAACGAGACCGCGCAGTAAACGTTCTCCAGTGGAGAATCTATTGATCTCTTTATCATTCAGCATAATGCGTCCGCCACGCAAAGTACGTAGACCATAGAGCGTCTCGGCCAGTTCTGTGCGTCCGGCACCCACCAGCCCAGCCAGACCCAGAATTTCTCCGGCATTTAGCGTCAGGCTGACATTCCTAAAACCTTCGCCAGTCAGATTTTCCAGTGTCAGCACCGACGTTCCTGCGGCATGTTGTGGGCGGTTACCAGGTAACTCCAGCCATAATTTTTGGCTGGCAGAGAGCGATTTTTCCCGTACCACTGGCGTGATGGCCTGAATAATGTCGTCGGTAGACAGTTCGCTGGTTTTGCCGCTTAAGGCGATGGTTCCGTCGCGCATCACGCTAATTCGATCGGCAATCTGGCGAATTTCCGGCAGCTTATGCGAGATAAAAACAATACCCACGCCAGTAGCAAGCAGCTCTTGCAAGCGACTAAACAAGCGTTCGGTTTCCGCAGGGGTAAGCGAGGCGGTAGGTTCATCGAGGATCAGAATCCGCGAGTCGCGCATCAGCCCGCGGAGGATTTCCACCATTTGGCGATCGGCGACATCCAGCGATCCTGCCAGACTATGCAGATCAAACTGGCAGCCCAGCGCCGCCAGCAAGTTCTTCATTTTCTGCATGGAGAGCTGTTTTTTTGCCAGCCCAAACAGGATGTTTTCTTTTATCGACAGGCTTGGGAAAAGCAGCGGTTCCTGGGGAACGAGATAAATACCCAGCTGATGAGCATGAACTGGCGTTAATCTGACGTAGTTGTTGCCCCCAATCTCCAGCGTACCGCTATCAGCAGGGGTAATACCGGCAATAATCTTCATTAACGTCGATTTACCGGCACCATTGCCGCCGAGCAGGGCGTGGACCTCCCCCTGGTGCAACGTAAAATCGATGCCTTTCAGGACATTAACCCCTGAATACTGTTTATAAACCGAGCGGGCGCAAAGTAGCGGTAACGCGCGGGTATCACTCGTTTGCATATTTCCCCCGTTCAGTTTTGCAGGTGAGTTTTGAACAAATGTATTTCTGCTTTTAATTTGTTCATAACCTTAGGTGGACATTGCACATATTTCCGACGAATAGATCACAATTTATGCTATTTTGATTTTCACGGTTGCGTTTGTTCATGCTCGTAGAGTCAAACTGTGGTTGCCATCACAGATATAAATGCGCAAGAACTGAACAATTGCATTAAAGATTTAAATATGTTCAAAGTGAAGAATAAATTATGACAATCAACGATTCGGCAATTTCAGAACAGGGAATGTGTGAAGAAGAACAGGTCGCGCGGATCGCGTGGTTTTACTACCACGACGGGCTGACCCAGAGTGAGATCAGCGATCGTCTCGGCCTGACCCGTTTGAAAGTGTCGCGATTACTGGAGAAAGGGCATCAGTCCGGCATCATTCGCGTGCAGATTAATTCTCGCTTTGAAGGCTGTCTGGAATATGAAACACAATTACGTCGTCAGTTTTCGCTGCAACATGTCCGGGTGATCCCTGGGCTTGCCGATGCTGATGTCGGCGGGCGACTGGGGATAGGCGCGGCGCATATGTTGATGAGTTTACTTCAACCACAACAGATGCTGGCGATTGGTTTTGGCGAGGCAACTATGAATACGCTGCAACGCTTAAGTGGTTTTATTTCGTCACAGCAAATTCGCCTGGTCACGCTCTCCGGTGGCGTCGGTTCTTATATGACGGGTATCGGGCAGCTTAACGCGGCGTGCAGTGTGAATATTATTCCGGCTCCGTTGCGGGCATCCTCCGCTGACATTGCCCGTACGCTAAAAAATGAAAATTGCGTCAAAGATGTTCTGTTAGCCGCGCAAGCAGCGGATGTGGCGATTGTCGGCATTGGGGCCGTGAGTCAACAAGACGACGCGACGATCATTCGCTCCGGTTATATCAGCCAGGGCGAACAGTTAATGATTGGCCGAAAAGGGGCGGTTGGCGACATTTTAGGCTACTTTTTTGATGCAAAAGGTGACGTTGTCACGGATATTAAAATACATAACGAACTGATTGGCTTACCTTTAAGCGCGCTGAAGACCATACCCGTCCGGGTTGGCGTGGCAGGGGGAGAAAATAAAGCCGAAGCAATTGCCGCTGCAATGAAAGGCGGTTATATCAACGCACTGGTTACCGATCAGGACACAGCAGCGGCGATTTTACGTAGTTAAATTTGCATGACCTTATTACCGGGAATGATGGAGAACGTATAGAGGAACAGACAGAACGCATAAGCCGAGGATAATCTAATGGCTCGACTCTTTACCCCTTCAGAATCAAAGTATTACCTGATGGCGCTGGATGCAGGCACCGGAAGTATTCGGGCTGTGATATTCGACCTGGAAGGCAATCAAATAGCAGTGGGACAGGCGGAGTGGCGGCATCTGGCAGTACCGGACGTTCCTGGTTCTATGGAATTTGATCTCAACAAAAACTGGCAACTGGCGTGTGAGTGTATGCGCCAGGCGCTGCACAACGCCGGCATAGCCCCGGAGTATATCGCTGCCGTTTCGGCATGTTCGATGCGTGAAGGCATTGTTTTATATAACAATGAAGGAACACCGATCTGGGCCTGCGCCAATGTGGATGCCAGAGCGGCGCGTGAAGTTAGCGAACTTAAAGAACTGCACAACAATACCTTTGAAAACGAAGTTTATCGCGCGACCGGACAAACACTGGCTTTAAGTGCCATCCCCAGATTACTTTGGCTGGCGCACCATCGTTCCGATATTTACCGTCAGGCATCAACCATCACCATGATCAGCGACTGGCTGGCCTATATGCTCAGCGGCGAACTTGCGGTGGATCCCTCTAACGCTGGCACCACGGGACTTCTTGATCTAACCATCCGTGACTGGAAACCTGCATTGCTGGATATGGCTGGCCTGCGTGCCGATATTCTTTCTCCTGTCAAAGAAACCGGCACATTGCTGGGCGTGGTAAGTTCACAAGCGGCGGAACTCTGCGGTCTGAAGGTGGGCACTCCGGTGGTCGTTGGAGGAGGCGACGTGCAGCTTGGTTGCCTGGGGTTAGGCGTTGTGCGTCCGGCACAAACCGCGGTTCTTGGCGGCACATTCTGGCAGCAAGTTGTAAATTTAGCCGCGCCGGTGACAGACCCAGAAATGAACGTGCGCGTTAATCCTCATGTTATTCCTGGCATGGTACAAGCTGAATCTATAAGCTTTTTTACCGGACTCACCATGCGCTGGTTCCGCGATGCTTTCTGTGCCGAAGAAAAACTGATTGCCGAACGTTTAGGCATCGACACCTATACGCTGCTGGAAGAGATGGCCAGTCGGGTGCCGCCTGGGTCGTGGGGCGTAATGCCGATCTTCTCCGACAGAATGCGCTTTAAAACCTGGTATCACGCTGCGCCTTCCTTTATTAATTTGTCCATTGACCCGGATAAATGTAACAAAGCGACATTGTTCCGTGCGCTGGAAGAAAATGCGGCGATTGTATCAGCGTGTAACTTGCAGCAAATTGCTGATTTTTCGAATATTCATCCTTCATCGTTAGTCTTTGCAGGCGGAGGTTCAAAAGGGAAATTATGGAGTCAAATTCTCGCTGATGTCTCGGGATTACCCGTCAATATTCCGGTGGTCAAAGAAGCCACTGCATTAGGATGTGCCATTGCAGCTGGCGTCGGTGCCGGAATTTTTTCATCAATGGCAGAAACCGGAGAACGCCTGGTTCGCTGGGAACGGACGCACACACCAGACCCGGAAAAGCATGAACTTTATCAGGATTCACGCGATAAGTGGCAGGCAGTTTATCAGGATCAGCTGGGGCTGGTTGATCATGGACTGACGACGTCGTTATGGAAAGCGCCTGGGTTATAGTTTCATTGACAGCCACATCATGATGACCGTGGCTGTTAGTTTTTGAGTATAGTTATTCTTATTTCCCTTCTTTTAGAACTGGCTTGTTAAATGCCAGCTTACAGATTCATCCTTCCATCACCAGTAATATATTCAAGGGGAAATTGCTATTTTTCTTAAAGCATTAAGCATAACCCTTATTTTATAACGAATATTCCTAAAGACACTAATGGATGCAAAAGGGGTTTAATAAACTTCGATTTTTAGCAATTAGTGCTATTCTTTGTTAAATATGATGATGATAATTTTCCTATTGAAAGAAACAGTTTTCTTATTAAGCAACAATAACTCATAGTTCATTTTTAAATAAAATAAGAACTATGCAATTTTTAATCTATCAATTCGAAAGCATTAGCAAATTAGCCAAATTGACACCTTCCCACCTCCAACCAACACTCAATACAGACCTCTGACAATTTAATAAGTTTCATTTTTAATGTCTGGCGACTTATCTCTTTCGTGGCTGTATTGTTTGTATATGGAGCGTTTATATGAATAGAATCTATCGTGTGATATGGAATTGCACTCTACAGGTATTTCAGGCCTGCTCGGAATTAACTCGCAGGGTAGGTAAAACATCAACGGTTAATTTGCGTAAATCCTCTGGACTGACAACGAAATTCAGTAGATTGACGCTGGGTGTTTTGCTGGCACTAAGCGGTTCAGTGTCTGGTGCGAGTCTGGAAGTTGATAATGGTCAGATTACCAATATTGATACTGATGTTGCTTATGACGCCTACCTGGTTGGCTGGTATGGCACTGGAGTGCTTAATATTTTGGCTGGCGGTAATGCCTCCTTAACCACTATTACTACCAGCGTCATTGGTGGTAATGAGAACTCGAAGGGCACCGTTAATGTTCTGGGTGGCACCTGGCGATTGTATGATAGCGGAAATAATGCAAGGCCTTTAAATGTGGGCCAATCCGGAGCGGGGACGCTGAATATTAAACAGAAGGGGCACGTTGATGGAGGCTATTTAAGATTAGGTACTCAAGCTGCAGGCGCCGGGACGGTTAATGTTGAGGGAGAGGACTCGGTTCTGACGACCGAATTATTCGAAATAGGGAGTTACGGTACGGGCTCATTAAATATTACGGATAAGGGTTATGTCACGAGTTCAATAGTCGCCATTTTAGGATATCAAGCGAACAGTAATGGTAAGGTTGTCGTTGAAAAGGGTGGCGAGTGGCTAATAAAAAATAATGATTCCTCAATTGAATTTCAAATTGGTAATCAAGGAACTGGGGAGGCGACTATTCGCGAGGGTGGGCTGATTACGGCTGAAAATACGATTATCGGTGGCAATGCCACCGGTATCGGAACCCTGAATGTGCAGGATCAAGACTCTGTCATCACGGTACGCAGACTCTATAATGGATATTTCGGTAATGGCAAAGTCAATATTTCCAATAATGGACTGATTAATAACAAAGAATATTCATTGGTGGGCGTTCAGGACGGTTCCCACGGTGTCGTCAACGTGACCGATAAAGGGCATTGGAATTTCCTCGGAACGGGCGAAGCTTTCCGCTATATCTATATCGGTGATGCTGGCGACGGTGAACTTAATGTCTCGAGTGAAGGCAAAGTAGATTCGGGAATTATCACTGCGGGGATGAAAGAAACAGGCACAGGCAACATTACTGTTAAGGATAAGAACTCCGTTATCACTAATCTCGGAACTAATCTTGGTTATGACGGCCACGGCGAAATGAATATCAGTAATGAGGGGCTTGTTGTCAGCAACGGAGGAAGCTCACTCGGTTATGGAGAAACCGGCGTCGGGAAGGTTAGCATCACCACGGGGGGGATGTGGGAGGTCAATAAGAATGTCTATACCACCATTGGTGTTGCGGGCGTCGGAAACCTCAATATTAGCGATGGCGGTAAGTTCGTATCGCAAAATATTACTTTTTTGGGCGATAAAGCAAGCGGTATCGGCACACTGAACCTGATGGATGCGACATCGTCGTTCGATACTGTGGGTATCAATGTCGGTAATTTTGGTAGCGGTATCGTAAATGTCAGTAATGGTGCCATCCTTAATTCAACGGGCTATGGATTTATCGGAGGAAATGCCTCCGGTAAGGGGATAGTTAATATTTCAACGGATAGTCTCTGGAATTTAAAGACGTCTTCTACTAACGCCCAATTGCTACAGGTCGGTGTATTAGGCACGGGTGAACTGAATATTACCACCGGAGGTATAGTTAAAGCGCGTGATACACAGATAGCTCTCAATGACAAAAGTAAGGGCGACGTGAGGGTGGATGGGCAGAACTCTCTTCTTGAAACATTCAATATGTACGTAGGGACATCTGGTACGGGTACGTTAACCCTGACGAATAACGGCACGCTGAATGTTGAGGGTGGCGAAGTTTACTTAGGTGTTTTTGAACCTGCTGTAGGAACGCTAAACATTGGTGCTGCTCACGATGAAGCGGCGGCAGATGCCGGATTTATCACCAACGCGACGAAAGTAGAGTTTGGTCATGGCGAAGGCGTTTTTGTCTTTAATCATACCAATAACAGTGATGCCGGCTACCAGGTCGATATGCTGATTACAGGTGACGATAAAGACGGAAAAGTGATCCATGATGCAGGCCATACGGTGTTCAATGCAGGGAATTCTTATAGCGGTAAAACGCTGGTCAATGACGGCCTCCTGACCATTGCGTCTCATACGGCAGATGGGGTAACGGGCATGGGGTCGAGTGAAGTAACCATTGCAAGCCCCGGTACGCTCGACATTCTCGCATCAACGAACAGTGCAGGAGATTACACGCTGACCAATGCGCTCAAAGGCGATGGCTTGATGCGAGTTCAGCTGTCATCCTCCGACAAGATGTTTGGCTTTACACATGCAACAGGGACTGAATTCGCCGGTGTTGCCCAACTGAAAGACAGTACCTTCACTCTGGAACGCGACAACACCGCTGCGCTTACTCACGCGATGTTGCAGTCTGACAGTGAAAATACCACATCGGTAAACGTGGGAGAGCAATCCATTGGTGGACTGGCCATGAATGGCGGTACGCTCATTTTCGATACGGATATTCCTGCTGCGACGCTTGCAGAGGGATATATCAGCGTCGATACGCTGGTTGTCGGCGCGGGTGACTACACCTGGAAAGGACGTAACTATCAGGTAAACGGGACGGGCGACGTGCTTATCGACGTGCCTAAACCGTGGAATGATCCCATGGCGAATAACCCTCTGACGACGCTCAATTTGCTGGAACACGATGATAACCATGTCGGCGTTCAACTGGTGAAGGCGCAAACGGTTATTGGGTCGGGTGGCTCATTAACGTTACGTGATTTACAGGGCGACGAGGTGGAAGCGGACAAAACGTTACACATTGCGCAAAACGGAACGGTGGTCGCCGAGGGTGATTATGGATTCCGCCTCACGACCGCACCAGGTGATGGTTTGTACGTTAACTATGGGCTGAAAGCGCTGAACATCCATGGAGGGCAAAAGCTGACGTTAGCCGAACATGGCGGAGCCTATGGCGCAACGGCCGATATGTCGGCAAAAATCGGTGGTGAAGGGGATCTGGCAATCAATACGGTGCGACAGGTTTCGCTTTCCAACGGTCAGAACGACTATCAGGGGGCAACCTACGTTCAGATGGGGACATTACGTACCGATGCGGATGGCGCGCTGGGCAACACCCGAGAACTGAACATCAGCAACGCAGCCATCGTCGATCTTAATGGATCGACGCAGACGGTAGAGACATTCACCGGGCAGATGGGTTCGACTGTTTTGTTCAAAGAAGGGTCGCTGACGGTAAATAAAGGTGGGATCAGTCAGGGTGAACTGACAGGTGGCGGAAACCTGAATGTTACAGGGGGAACGCTGGCTATCGAGGGGCTTAATGCACGCTACAATGCGTTAACCAGCGTTAGCCCAAATGCGGAAGTCAGCCTCGATAATACGCAGGGGTTAGGCAGGGGAAATATTGCCAATGACGGTCTGTTAACGCTAAAAAACGTGACTGGCGAACTGCGTAATAGCATAAGCGGGAAGGGTATCGTGAGCGCAACCGCCAGGACAGATGTAGAGCTGGATGGCGATAATAGCCGCTTTGTGGGGCAATTCAACATTGATACAGGCAGCGCGCTCAGCGTCAACGAGCAGAAAAACCTGGGTGATGCTTCCGTTATCAATAATGGCCTGCTCACCATCTCCACTGAGCGTAGCTGGGCGATGACGCACAGTATCAGCGGTAGCGGTGATTTGACAAAACTGGGTACCGGGATCCTGACTCTTAACAACGATTCCTCGGCGTATCAGGGTACGACGGATATCGTGGGGGGGGAAATTGCTTTCGGTTCCGACTCTGCCATTAATACGGCAAGTCAACACATTAATATCCATAACAGCGGTGTGATGTCGGGAAATGTCACCACTGCAGGTGATGTGAACGTTATGTCTGGGGGGACACTGCGTGTCGCTAAAACCACAATCGGCGGCAACCTGGAGAATGGCGGCACGGTTCAAATGAACAGTGAAGGAGGAAAACCGGGGAATGTACTGACCGTTAACGGCAACTATACCGGAAACAATGGCCTGATGACGTTCAACGCGACGCTGGGCGGCGATAATTCACCCACCGATAAGATGAACGTGAAAGGCGATACCCAAGGGAACACTCGCGTTCGGGTTGATAACATTGGCGGCGTCGGTGCGCAAACGGTCAACGGTATTGAACTCATTGAGGTTGGCGGTAATTCTGCAGGTAATTTCGCGCTGACCACCGGAACTGTCGAAGCTGGGGCTTACGTCTACACGCTGGCTAAAGGGAAGGGGAATGACGAGAAAAACTGGTATCTGACCAGTAAATGGGACGGCGTAACGCCAGCGGATACACCCGATCCCATCAATAATCCCCCTGTTGTGGATCCGGAAGGCCCATCAGTTTATCGCCCGGAGGCCGGAAGCTATATCAGCAACATTGCCGCAGCCAACTCGCTGTTTAGCCATCGCTTACACGACCGTCTGGGTGAGCCGCAATATACAGATTCACTGCATTCTCAGGGTTCAGCAAGCAGTATGTGGATGCGTCATGTCGGGGGGCACGAACGTTCCAGTGCCGGAGACGGCCAGCTAAATACTCAGGCTAACCGCTATGTATTGCAGCTAGGCGGCGATTTGGCGCAGTGGAGTAGCAACGCGCAGGATCGCTGGCATCTTGGCGTCATGGCAGGCTACGCCAATCAGCACAGTAATACTCAGAGTAATCGTGTGGGTTATAAATCGGATGGGCGCATCAGCGGTTACAGCGCTGGGCTGTACGCGACCTGGTATCAGAACGATGCGAATAAGACCGGCGCTTATGTTGACAGCTGGGCGCTGTATAACTGGTTTGATAACGGCGTCAGTTCCGATAACCGTTCTGCTGACGACTATGATTCTCGCGGTGTGACGGCCTCTGTTGAGGGTGGGTATACCTTTGAAGCGGGAACATTTAGCGGCAGCGAAGGGACGCTGAATACCTGGTACGTCCAGCCACAGGCGCAAATCACCTGGATGGGTGTGAAAGATTCTGACCATACCCGGAAAGACGGAACACGGATTGAAACGGAAGGTGACGGAAACGTGCAAACGCGACTTGGGGTGAAAACCTACCTGAACAGCCATCACCAGCGTGACGATGGTAAACAGCGTGAGTTCCAGCCTTACATTGAAGCGAACTGGATCAACAATAGCAAAGTCTACGCCGTGAAGATGAATGGTCAAACCGTAAGCCGTGATGGTGCGCGTAATCTCGGTGAAGTACGTACCGGGGTTGAGGCGAAAGTAAATAACAACCTTAGCCTGTGGGGGAATGTCGGTGTGCAACTAGGTGATAAAGGCTATAGCGATACTCAGGGCATGCTGGGAGTGAAATATAGCTGGTAAACCGTATAAGCCGCATGTCGAGATGGCATGCGGCTTAATATTGCCAACTTCAAAAGGCTTTTAAAGCCTCCTTTTTATCCGCGATCGCGGATATCGCAGCGTTTATCCCGTACAGCGGATAAGATGTGTTTCCAGATTGACTTTATCCTCACTAAAGGATAAAACTGATAATATCCCCTTAAGCGGATAAATTTGCTGTGGACGTATGACATGATGAGCTTTCAGAAGATCTATAGCCCAACGCAATTAGCGAATGCAATGAAACTGGTTCGTCAGCAAAATGGCTGGACGCAGAGCGAGCTGGCGAAAAAAATCGGCATTAAGCAGGCGACAATTTCCAATTTCGAAAACAACCCTGACAATACCACGCTCACGACATTTTTTAAGATTTTACAGTCGCTTGAACTCTCAATGACGCTATGCGACACGAAAAATGCCTCGCCAGAATCAACAGAACAGCAAGATCTGGAGTGGTAATGCCCAAACTAGTCACTTGGATGAACAACCAGCGGGTAGGCGAGTTAACGAAGTTAGCCAACGGCGCGCACACCTTTAAGTATGCACCGGAGTGGTTAGCCAGCCGTTATGCCAGACCGTTGTCACTTTCGCTGCCATTGCAGAGGGGGAATATCACCTCTGATGCCGTATTTAACTTCTTCGATAACTTGTTACCCGATAGCCCGATTGTACGTGACCGGATCGTTAAACGTTATCATGCCAAATCCAGACAACCGTTTGATTTATTGTCAGAAATAGGGCGAGACAGCGTTGGTGCCGTGACGTTAATACCCGAAGACGAAACCGTAACGCGTCCGATAATGGCATGGGAAAAGCTTACTGAAGCCAGACTTGAAGAAGTATTAACGGCTTATAAAGCAGATATCCCGCTAGGCATGATTAGAGAAGAAAATGACTTTCGCATCTCGGTTGCTGGCGCACAAGAGAAGACAGCGCTGCTCAGAATAGGCAATGACTGGTGCATTCCGAAAGGAATAACGCCGACGACGCACATCATTAAATTACCGATTGGGGAAATCAGGCAGCCCAATGCGACGCTCGATCTCAGCCAAAGCGTTGATAATGAGTATTACTGTCTGCTGCTGGCGAAAGAACTTGGGTTGAATGTTCCGGACGCAGAAATCATTAAAGCGGGAAATGTGCGCGCGTTAGCGGTCGAACGTTTTGACAGGCGTTGGAATGCTGAGCGAACGGTTTTACTTCGCTTGCCACAGGAGGATATGTGTCAGACATTCGGTTTACCTTCATCGGTGAAATATGAATCAGATGGAGGCCCAGGCATCGCGCGGATCATGGCTTTTTTGATGGGGTCCAGCGAGGCGCTTCGCGATCGTTATGATTTTATGAAATTCCAGGTCTTTCAGTGGTTGATTGGCGCAACGGATGGCCATGCAAAAAACTTCTCCGTATTTATTCAGGCTGGCGGCAGTTATCGACTCACGCCATTTTACGACATCATTTCAGCATTTCCGGTCCTTGGCGGTACGGGGATACACATCAGCGATCTCAAACTGGCAATGGGACTTAACGCATCCAAAGGCAAAAAAACGGCAATCGATAAAATTTATCCGCGACATTTTTTGGCGACAGCAAAGGTGCTGAGATTCCCGGAAGTGCAGATGCATGAAATCCTGAGTGACTTTGCCAGAATGATTCCGGCAGCACTGGATAACGTGAAGACTTCATTACCGACAGATTTTCCAGAGAACGTGGTGACGGCAGTTGAAACCAATGTGTTGAGGTTGCACGGTCGGTTAAGCCGAGAATACGGTATTAAGTAAGAGTAAGATATGGGGTTTGGTCGTTGTTAATGAGCAGGACAATCATGACCGCCAACGACTAGATTCTCCCTTGGTTTATGTTGGTGCGCATAATGTATATTATGTTAAATCGCATCTGAGTGATACGAATTGATTTTCCGGTGGTCGTTATTCGTTCAGGGTTCCAGAACTTGAGTCTCTCCTCTTTCATAATTGGCCTGTGCATGGAATAGCCTTTTCATTCCCTATCCCATACTAAGAGCGCAGTGTCTGTCGTCTGTCGTCTGTCGCACAGACACTGCATTCGAAAACACCGGATAGCACACCCTCTTTCCATCAACACTTCAGGCAGCTTGCGGGAATGAGTCCACTCCGTTATCAGAAATGTCTACGTCTCAATGAAGTCAGGCGAACGATGCTGAATGAACATTACGATGTCACCCCAGCAGCCTATGCTGTCGGTTACGAAAGCTTATCCCATTTCAGCCGGGAATATTTGCGGATGTTTGGAGGGTCACCTAAGAGAGATATTACTAAGTTAAGAAAGTCTGTCGGTCAGCTTTAATAAACCCTGCACTTATCTGTTTAGAGCAATTCGGTGTTAGTTACATCAGGCAAACATTAACTATAGCTAATGATTTATAGCCATATAAACCATTAGTAGCCCTTGACCTTTCCTGACACTTCCCTTGTTCGCAATAATATTCTGTTTAGTCACGGTTTATAAATAACATGCATAATGAAATCGTCATGTTATTTAGCGACATAAAATGTTTTTGCAAATACTCTCTTCAACAAGTGCAGCAATAAACTTGTTGTGATTAGGTGTCCTTGTGATTTAAAGATATCATCGTTCTTCGTGAAATGTAATAACCCTGGAAACTATATTCTCAGGGCAACAACCAATCAAGAATGATTCTTGTTTTATAAGCAATAACAGAATGACTTAATTGTTAACTCTCTTTATTCAGCTACTTAAATATAAATTTTGGAGAATTATGAAACTCAAACATGTTGGTATGATTGTCGTTTCTGTGTTGGCGATGTCGTCTGCTGCGGTAAGCGCAGCCGAGGGTGATGAATCAGTAACGACCACTGTTAATGGCGGTGTTATTCATTTTAAAGGTGAAGTGGTAAATGCCGCTTGTGCGATTGATTCCGAATCAATGAACCAAACGGTTGAGCTGGGTCAGGTTCGTTCTTCTCGCCTGGCTAAAGCGGGTGACCTCAGCTCCGCCGTTGGCTTCAATATCAAGCTGAATGATTGTGATACCAATGTTTCCAGTAATGCAGCTGTTGCATTCCTGGGTACTACTGTCACCAGTAATGACGATACGTTAGCGCTGCAGAGTTCAGCGGCAGGCTCTGCCCAAAATGTCGGTATCCAAATTTTGGACCGTACGGGTGAGGTATTAATACTTGATGGTGCCACTTTTAGCGCTAAAACTGACTTGATTGATGGCACGAATATACTGCCGTTCCAGGCTCGTTATATTGCACTCGGGCAGTCCGTAGCTGGTACTGCAAACGCAGATGCGACCTTCAAAGTTCAATATCTATAATTCAATCTTAAGGTGGCTATACGTCATCTGAAATTGAAACAGGGTGTGTGTGGCATGGCTACGCACACCCGAGCAATTCACCAATGTGAATCTCATTATTAATGAGGAGTGGTTTGTATTTGGAGCGCTATGAAAAATCACATAATATCTAAACTATCAATAAACAACAGTAGTTAAACTTACTGTTATTTAAAATATTTACTTTGTAGCAAGGTTTTCCTATTAAAAGAGAACCAACATTTATTACAAACGCATTAAGTCTGGAAACCCGGCGACTCGCCAATGTATTAGCAACATTTACCGATTGTCTGATGTAACGGTTTTCCCGCTTATCCTCTTAACACATGGAGAATGCATCAGATGCAAACTACGCGTACCCCCTACTCTATTTCCTTTATGGCGACAGTGTTACTTTTATTGCTCTTTGCTTGCCATAGCACCGTTGCCAACGCAGCTGTCGCACTGGGTGCGACGCGGGTAATTTATCCGGCAAACCAGAAACAGGTTTTATTGCCTGTCACGAATAATGATCCTGCCAGTGTCTATCTCATTCAGTCATGGATAGAAAATGCAGGTGACCAAAAAGACACCCAGTTTGTCATTACCCCACCGCTTTTTTCCATGCAAGGTAAAAAAGAGAATACGCTGCGGATAATCAACGCTACTAATCATCAGTTACCAGGCGACCGTGAAAGCCTGTTCTGGGTGAATGTTAAAGCTATTCCTGCTATGGAAAAAGACCAGAAGAATGAGAATACATTACAGCTGGCAATTATTAGCCGCATAAAAATGTTTTATCGCCCCACGAACCTGGCAATGGCACCTGAAGAAGCGCCTGCAATGCTTCGGTTTCGTCGCAGCGGTAGCAAACTCACTCTTATTAATCCAACGCCCTACTTCATTACCGTAACAAATATGAAAGCAGGAAATAGCAATCTCCCAAACACCATGGTGCCGCCAAAAGGCGAAGTATCGGTGGATATCCCGCATGCTGCAACCGGGGATATCAGTTTTCAGACGATCAATGATTACGGCGCATTAACTCCGCGTATTAAGGCAACCATGCAGTAAGCCAGTGACCTAATTAATAATAAACTCAATCGGAATTAATAATGACAGCCTTTCGTGCCGCATTTAAGGCATATCGTATGCATCAGGTGTTACTACTGCCTCGCTTTGCACGGCTTACCATTGCCCTTAGCTTAGCAACTGCGGTATTTCCCGTTGACGCAGAGTATTATTTTAATCCACGGTTTTTAAGCAATGATCTTGCTGAATCTGTCGATTTATCCGCCTTTACTAAGGGACGCGAGGCACCACCTGGTACATATCGGGTCGACATTTATTTGAACGACGAATTTATGACTAGTCGGGATATTACTTTTATTGCAGATGATAATAATGCAGATCTCATCCCATGCCTGAGTACAGATCTTCTTGTCAGTCTTGGCATAAAAAAATCTGCGTTATTAGACAATAAGGAACATTCAGCAGAAAAACATGTGCCGGACAACAGCTCATGCACACCACTTCAGGATCGTTTGGTCGACGCATCAACTGAGTTTGATGTTGGTCAGCAACATCTGTCACTCTCCGTTCCGCAAATTTATGTTGGCAGAATGGCTCGCGGCTATGTTTCTCCTGATCTGTGGGAAGAAGGAATAAATGCAGGGCTTCTAAACTATAGTTTTAATGGTAATTCTATTAATAATCGTAGTAACCATAATGCAGGAAAATCAAACTATGCATATTTGAATTTACAGAGTGGCATCAACATTGGTAGTTGGCGACTACGCGATAACTCAACGTGGAGTTATAACAGTGGGAGTAGCAATTCATCTGACAGCAATAAATGGCAGCATATCAATACGTCGGCTGAACGTGACATTATTCCCTTACGCTCACGGTTAACGGTAGGTGATAGTTATACCGATGGCGATATTTTTGATAGTGTGAACTTTCGTGGCCTCAAAATAAATTCAACAGAAGCGATGTTGCCCGATAGCCAACATGGTTTCGCTCCGGTGATTCATGGTATTGCCCGTGGCACCGCACAAGTGAGTGTAAAACAGAACGGATACGATGTTTATCAGACTACTGTTCCACCCGGCCCTTTTACTATTGATGATATCAACTCTGCGGCCAATGGTGGTGATCTGCAAGTAACCATAAAAGAGGCAGACGGCAGTATTCAGACATTATATGTTCCTTATTCGTCTGTTCCGGTTCTCCAACGTGCTGGATATACGCGTTATGCGCTTGCCATGGGGGAATATCGTAGTGGAAATAACCTGCAAAACTCCCCCAAGTTCATACAAGGTAGCTTGATGCATGGACTGGAAGGAAACTGGACACCTTATGGCGGAATGCAAATTGCAGAAGATTATCAGGCCTTCAACCTTGGTATTGGTAAAGATTTAGGACTTTTTGGTGCCTTTTCTTTCGATATCACGCAGGCCAATACGACACTTGCAGATGGCACCCGTCACAGCGGGCAATCGGTTAAATCCGTCTACAGCAAATCCTTCTACCAGACAGGAACCAATATCCAGGTCGCAGGATATCGCTATTCTACGCAAGGTTTTTATAACTTATCCGACAGTGCCTACAGTCGAATGAGTGGTTACACCGTCAAGCCTCCTACCGGAGACAGCAATGAGCAGACACAATTTATTGATTATTTTAATCTGTTCTACAGTAAGCGTGGTCAGGAACAAATAAGTATCTCTCAGCAGCTTGGAAATTACGGTACGACATTTTTCAGTGCCAGTCGCCAAAGTTACTGGAACACGTCACGCAGCGACCAGCAAATATCATTTGGATTAAATGTGCCGTTTGGTGATATTACGACTTCGCTGAATTACAGCTATTCCAATAATATATGGCAAAACGATCGGGATCATTTACTCGCTTTTACGCTTAATGTTCCCTTTAGTCATTGGATGCGTACAGACAGTCAGTCGGTATTTCGTAATTCAAATGCCAGTTACAGTATGTCAAACGATTTGAAAGGCGGCATGACCAACCTATCAGGGGTTTATGGCACTCTGCTGCCGGATAATAACCTGAATTATAGCGTTCAGGTCGGTAACACCCAAGGGGGTAATACATCGTCTGGCACCAGTGGTTACAGTTCTCTTAATTATCGTGGAGCTTATGGTAATACGAATGTCGGTTACAGTCGGAGTGGTGACAGCAGCCAGATTTATTACGGAATGAGTGGTGGGATTATTGCTCATGCTGATGGCATCACCTTTGGACAGCCGCTGGGCGACACAATGGTTCTGGTTAAGGCTCCTGGCGCTGATAATGTCAAAATAGAGAACCAGACCGGAATTCATACCGACTGGCGTGGCTATGCAATATTACCATTTGCGACAGAATATAGAGAAAATCGTGTCGCTCTTAACGCGAATTCCCTTGCAGATAATGTTGAACTGGATGAAACCGTAGTCACTGTCATCCCAACTCACGGTGCTATTGCCAGAGCAACATTTAATGCACAAATCGGCGGGAAAGTATTAATGACGTTGAAGTACGGTAATAAAAGCGTTCCATTCGGTGCAATTGTCACTCACGGAGAGAATAAAAATGGCAGCATTGTCGCGGAAAATGGTCAGGTTTATCTGACTGGACTTCCACAGTCAGGGAAATTACAGGTTTCATGGGGCAATGATAAAAACTCAAACTGTATTGTCGATTACAAGCTTCCTGAAGTCTCTCCTGGAACCTTGCTGAACCAGCAGACAGCAATCTGTCGCTAAGGAACAATAGATTATGAAATACAATAACGTTATTTTCCTCGGTTTATGTCTGGGGTTAACCACCTATTCTGCTTTATCCGCAGATAGCGTTATTAAAATTAGCGGGCGCGTCCTCGATTATGGCTGCACAGTCTCATCGGATTCGCTTAATTTTACCGTAGATCTCCAAAAAAACAGTGCCAGACAATTTCCAACGACCGGTAGCACAAGTCCAGCCGTCCCTTTTCAGATTACGTTAAGTGAATGCAGTAAAGGGACAACGGGGGTTCGGGTTGCATTTAATGGTATTGAGGATGCAGAAAATAATACTCTGTTGAAACTGGATGAGGGAAGCAATACGGCCTCCGGTTTGGGTATAGAAATACTGGACGGAAATATGCGTCCGGTGAAACTGAATGACCTTCATGCCGGGATGCAGTGGATCCCACTGGTACCAGAACAGAACAATATTTTGCCTTACTCCGCTCGTCTGAAGTCAACTCAGAAGTCCGTCAATCCGGGACTGGTGAGGGCTTCGGCAACCTTTACCCTTGAATTTCAATAATCAGAGTCAGATATGAAAAGACTTCACAAGAGGTTCCTGTTAGCTACGTTTTGCGCGTTATTCACAGCAACTCTCCAGGCCGCCGATGTCACTATCACTGTTAATGGTCGGGTAGTCGCTAAACCCTGCACTATTCAAACCAAAGAAGCTAACGTTAATCTCGGGGATCTTTATACGCGCAATCTGCAACAACCTGGTTCTGCATCTGGCTGGCACAATATTACTTTGTCATTAACCGATTGTCCGGCTGAAACAAGTGCAGTGACGGCAATCGTGACAGGTTCAACTGACAATACGGGTTATTACAAAAATGAAGGTACTGCCGAAAATATTCAGATAGAGCTAAGGGATGACCAGGATGCGACGTTAAAAAATGGCGATAGCAAAACGGTTATGGTTGATGAGATCACTCGTAATGCACAGTTTCCACTTAAGGCAAGAGCTATCACGGTGAATGGAAACGCAAGCCAGGGAACGATCGAGGCGCTAATCAATGTGATCTACACCTGGCAATAACGTCGATTCGATTTTCTTAGCCTTCTTTTTAAATCAATTTTTAAACCTTAGGATATATCATGGGTAAAACAATCAGTATAAAGGTCCTGTTCGGTATTTATCTTCTATTAATGGCAGGCAAAGTTTTTGCCTTCAGTTGTAATGTCGATGGCGGGTCAAGTATTGGAGCAGGTACAACCTCTGTTTATGTTAATCTCGACCCTGTAATACAACCGGGACAGAATCTGGTTGTAGACTTGTCTCAGCATATAAGTTGCTGGAATGATTACGGTGGCTGGTACGATACTGATCATATAAACCTGGTACAAGGCTCAGCTTTCGCAGGCTCCCTACAGTCATATAAAGGATCGCTGTACTGGAATAGTGTGACCTACCCCTTCCCGTTGACGACAAATACCAACGTATTGGATATTGGTGATAAGACACCGATGCCATTACCGTTAAAACTCTATATTACCCCAGTCGGGGCGGCCGGTGGAGTTGTCATAAAAGCCGGGGAAGTTATTGCCCGTATTCATATGTATAAAATTGCCACGTTAGGAAGCGGAAATCCGCGTAATTTTACGTGGAATATTATTTCAAATAACAGTGTTGTTATGCCAACAGGCGGCTGCACTGTTGATAGTCGTAATGTCACCGTGAATCTCCCGGACTTTCCTGGAAGCGCAGAAATCCCCCTTGGCGTATATTGCTCAAGTGAACAAAAGCTCTCATTTTATCTTTCGGGTGCCACCACTGACAGTGCTCGACAAGTGTTTGCTAACACAGCACCAGATGCAACAAAAGCATCGGGAGTGGGTGTCTCTCTGATGCGTAATGGAAAAATACTGGCTACAGGAGAAAATGTCTCCCTGGGGACAGTAAATAAAAGCAAACTACCTCTGGGTTTAAGCGCAACCTATGGACAAACAGGAAACAAGGTTTCAGCCGGAACCGTCCAGTCAGTCATTGGTGTCACTTTTATCTATGAATAATTGTGATTTTGACCTTAGTCTATGCGCTCCATTCACGAAAATTGCGCGGATAATTATTTTGTGAAGGCTATTATCCTACACCTGTAAGAAAATCCGCGCACAATTGAAGCCAGAGTCTTATTTTTTATATTAAAAAATATGTTAATTTAAACACTATGAGAGATGATGCTTACCTTATCGTATTTAATCTATTGTTTAACGATAATAGATTAAAAATAGAAAGAGAGTAGTCCCCTACTCTTATATATCCATGTTGGCGATAATCCCTTTGTATGTACTGTGCATCATCGCTATTACAAATCCTAATAATTCATTTCCACACAGGATAAGTAGATGAAGAAAAAAATTGAATCCTACCAGGGTGCTGCCGGTGGTTGGGGTGCTGTTAAATCCGTAGCGAATGCAGTACGTAAGCAGATGGATATACGCCAGGATGTTATTGCCATGTTTGACATGAATAAGCCAGAGGGCTTTGACTGTCCGGGTTGTGCATGGCCAGATCCTAAGCACAGTGCGTCATTCGACATTTGTGAAAACGGCGCAAAAGCAATCGCCTGGGAAGTCACGGATAAGCAGGTAAACGCCTCTTTCTTTGCTGAGAATACGGTTCAATCATTACTTACCTGGGGAGACCACGAGCTTGAGGCTGCGGGGCGACTCACTCAGCCTTTGAAATATGATGCCGTCAGCGACTGTTACAAGCCATTAAGCTGGCAACAAGCTTTCGATGAAATTGGCGCACGCCTTCAAAGCTATAGTGATCCCAATCAGGTTGAATTCTATACTTCGGGTCGCACTTCCAATGAAGCTGCCTTTCTTTATCAGCTTTTTGCCCGTGAATACGGGAGCAATAACTTTCCCGACTGCTCCAACATGTGCCATGAACCGACAAGCGTGGGTTTGGCAGCGAGTATCGGTGTAGGTAAAGGGACCGTGTTGCTGGAAGACTTTGAGAAGTGCGATTTAGTCATTTGCATTGGGCATAACCCTGGTACAAACCACCCTCGCATGCTGACTTCGTTGCGCGCTTTAGTGAAACGGGGAGCGAAAATGATCGCCATCAATCCTCTACAGGAACGTGGCCTGGAGCGATTTACTGCACCGCAAAACCCGTTTGAAATGCTGACGAACTCTGAGACTCAGTTGGCCAGTGCCTACTATAACGTGCGCATTGGTGGTGATATGGCGTTGCTCAAGGGGATGATGCGCCTGTTAATTGAGCGCGATGATGCTGCAAGCGCCGCAGGTCGGCCCTCATTGCTGGATGACGAATTTATTCAAACGCATACCGTCGGCTTTGACGAGCTACGCCGTGACGTTCTCAATTCCGAGTGGAAAGATATCGAACGTATTTCTGGATTAAGTCAGACTCAAATCGCCGAACTGGCTGATGCATATGCCGCTGCCGAACGAACCATTATCTGTTACGGAATGGGGATCACTCAGCACGAACATGGTACCCAGAATGTACAGCAACTGGTCAATCTGCTGTTGATGAAAGGTAACATTGGCAAGCCTGGTGCGGGTATCTGCCCACTACGTGGCCACTCTAATGTACAGGGCGACCGAACCGTCGGTATCACCGAGAAACCGTCTGCAGAGTTTCTGGCTCGCCTGGGTGAGCGCTATGGCTTCACACCACCTCAAGCACCTGGACATGCTGCAATTGCCAGCATGCAAGCAATATGTACAGGGCAGGCTCGAGCATTGATCTGCATGGGGGGCAACTTTGCACTGGCAATGCCAGATCGGGAAGCGAGCGCTGTACCGTTAACGCAATTAGATCTGGCGGTACACGTAGCCACTAAGCTTAACCGCTCTCATCTGCTGACCGCACGGCATAGCTATATTCTGCCGGTTCTGGGACGTAGCGAGATTGACATGCAAAAAAGCGGTGCGCAGGCGGTAACCGTTGAGGATTCAATGTCGATGATTCATGCCTCGCGTGGCGTGTTAAAACCCGCCGGTGTAATGCTGAAATCAGAGTGTGCAGTGGTCGCGGGAATCGCGCAGGCAGCACTACCCCAGAGCGTGGTAGCCTGGGAGTATCTGGTGGAAGATTATGATCGCATTCGCAATGACATTGAAGCTGTGCTGCCAGAGTTCGCCGATTATAACCAGCGCATCCGACATCCTGGTGGTTTTCACCTGATAAACGCTGCTGCTGAAAGGCGCTGGATGACTCAGTCAGGTAAGGCTAATTTCATTACCAGCAAAGGGCTGTTAGAAGATCCCTCTTCAGCGTTTAACAGTAAGCTGGTCATGGCGACAGTACGCAGCCACGATCAGTACAACACGACGATTTATGGTATGGATGATCGCTATCGAGGGGTATTCGGTCAACGAGATGTGGTCTTTATGAGTGCTAAACAAGCTAAAATTTGCCGTGTAAAAAACGGCGAAAGAGTTAATCTTATTGCGCTTACGCCAGACGGTAAGCGCAGCTCACGCCGCATGGATAGATTAAAAGTGGTCATTTACCCTATGGCTGACCGCTCACTGGTGACCTATTTTCCAGAATCGAATCACATGCTAACACTTGATAACCACGATCCATTAAGTGGCATTCCTGGCTATAAAAGTATTCCGGTTGAATTAGAACCATCAAATTAATGCCTCTTCTCATTTCTTCTGCTGTCATCCGCACAGCAGAAGAATCCCTCATTGACTATTATCGCGCAATTTGCTCACATGGATTAAATTAAACTACATACTATAAGATATAAACTTCTGCCTACAGCTGTAAGAAACTCCGTTCAGTACTGAAGCGCCAGTCCTATTTCCTCTTTTCTCCGGCCTGTTATATTAAGCATACTGATTAACGATGCTTAACGTTATTCGCTTAATAAACATATTTGAAATGCATGCGACCACAGTGAAAAACAAAATCACGCAAAGAGACAACTATAAAGAAATCATGTCTGTAATTGTGGTTGTCTTATTACTGACCCTTACGTTGATAGCCATTTTTTCGGCAATTGATCAGCTGGGCATTTCAGAAATGGGTCGCATTGCAAGAGATCTTACACATTTCATTATCAATAGTTTGCAAGACTGAAAATAAACAGCAAATTATAAATATGAAATGTTAAAAAAGTATCGATAAAAACTTTATTGTTTTAAGGAGATAAAATGTCGCTCGTTTGTTCTGTTATATTTATTCATCATGCCTTCAACGCTAACATTTTAGATAAAGATTACGCCTTCTCTGACGGCGAGATCCTGATGGTAGATAACGCTGTTCGTACGCATTTTGAACCTTATGAGCGGCATTTTAAAGAAATCGGATTTAATGAAAATACCATTAAAAAATATCTACAATGCACTAACATCCAGACAGTGACGGTGCCTGTTCCTGCGAAGTTTTTACGTGCTTCTAATGTACCGACTGGATTGCTTAATGAAATGATTGCTTATCTCAACTCGGAAGAACGCAATCATCATAATTTTTCAGAACTTTTGCTTTTTTCTTGCCTGTCTATTTTTGCCACATGCAAAGGTTTCATTACACTATTAACTAACGGTGTGCTATCCGTTTCGGGGAAAGTGAGAAATATTGTCAACATGAAGCTGGCGCACCCATGGAAGCTGAAAGATATTTGTGACTGCCTGTACATCAGTGAAAGCCTGTTGAAGAAAAAACTAAAGCAAGAGCAAACGACATTCTCACAGATTCTTTTAGATGCCAGAATGCAGCACGCAAAAAATTTGATACGCGTAGAAGGTTCAGTCAATAAAATTGCCGAACAATGTGGTTATGCCAGTACATCTTATTTTATTTATGCGTTCCGCAAACATTTCGGCAACAGTCCGAAGAGAGTTTCTAAGGAGTACCGTTGTCAAAGGCACACGGGTATGAATACGGGCAACACGATGAATGCTTTAGCTATTTGATTATTTGCTAACGAGTAGTCAACCACACACGCTACGTAAGAATTAAATGGGGCAGCCATTCACTGCCCCGCGTTGTTTTTAGGCGATATATTTATTGAAATAAATAAGTGACATCCATCACATATTTATGCATTTGCATAACCTGTTGCATGATTATTTATGATCTCAATTCGGCGTTTTGTCAGCAAAAATACAATAATTTATTAAATATCAATAGATTAGTTGTTTATCATCGAGAAATTACTTAGTGGCACAGAAAGTAATGTCAACGCTTTATGGACTGTTATTTCCCTTTTTTTAGCTAAATCTGCTATCTATATATGTGACTAACTTCACTTACATCCACTTATTTCTCTTCGTAAAATTACTTTGGAATTAAGTACAATAAGAAGAGGAACATTTATGAAGTCTGCATTAAAGAAAAGTGTCGTAAGTACCTCGATATCTTTGATACTGGCATCTGGTATGGCTGCATTTGCTGCTCATGCGGCAGATGATGTAAAGCTGAAAGCAACCAAAACAAACGTTGCTTTCTCAGACTTTACGCCGACTGAATACAGTACCAAAGGAAAGCCAAATATTATCGTACTGACCATGGATGATCTTGGTTATGGACAACTTCCTTTTGATAAGGGATCTTTTGACCCAAAAACAATGGAAAATCGTGAAGTTGTCGATACCTACAAAATAGGGATAGATAAAGCCATTGAAGCTGCGCAAAAATCAACGCCGACGCTCCTTTCATTAATGGATGAAGGCGTACGTTTTACTAACGGCTATGTGGCACACGGTGTTTCCGGCCCCTCCCGCGCCGCAATAATGACCGGTCGAGCTCCCGCCCGCTTTGGTGTCTATTCCAATACCGATGCTCAGGATGGTATTCCGCTCACAGAAACTTTCTTGCCTGAATTATTCCAGAATCATGGTTATTACACTGCAGCAGTAGGTAAATGGCACTTGTCAAAAATCAGTAATGTGCCGGTACCGGAAGATAAACAAACACGTGACTATCATGACAACTTCACCACATTTTCTGCGGAAGAATGGCAACCGCAAAACCGTGGCTTTGATTACTTTATGGGATTCCACGCTGCAGGAACGGCATATTACAACTCCCCTTCACTGTTCAAAAATCGTGAACGCGTCCCCGCAAAAGGTTATATCAGCGATCAGTTAACCGATGAGGCAATTGGCGTTGTTGATCGTGCCAAAACACTTGACCAGCCTTTTATGCTTTACCTGGCTTATAATGCTCCGCACCTGCCAAATGATAATCCTGCACCGGAGCAATATCAGAAGCAATTTAATACCGGTAGTCAAACGGCAGATAACTACTACGCTTCCGTTTATTCTGTTGATCAGGGTGTAAAACGCATTCTCGAACAACTGAAGAAAAACGGACAGTATGACAATACTATTATTCTCTTTACCTCCGATAATGGTGCGGTTATCGATGGTCCTCTGCCGCTGAACGGGGCGCAAAAAGGCTATAAGAGTCAGACCTATCCTGGCGGTACTCACACCCCAATGTTTATGTGGTGGAAAGGAAAACTTCAACCCGGTAATTATGACAAGCTGATTTCCGCAATGGATTTCTACCCGACAGCTCTTGATGCAGCCGATATCAGCATTCCAAAAGACCTTAAGCTGGATGGCGTTTCCTTGCTGCCCTGGTTGCAAGATAAGAAACAAGGCGAGCCACATAAAAATCTGACCTGGATAACCTCTTATTCTCACTGGTTTGATGAGGAAAATATTCCATTCTGGGATAACTACCACAAATTTGTCCGTCATCAGTCAGACGATTACCCGCATAACCCCAACACTGAGGACTTAAGCCAATTCTCTTATACGGTGAGAAATAACGATTATTCGCTTGTCTATACAGTAGAAAACAATCAGTTAGGTCTCTACAAACTGACGGATCTACAGCAAAAAGATAACCTTGCCGCCGCCAATCCGCAGGTCGTTAAAGAGATGCAAGGCGTGGTAAGAGAGTTTATCGACAGCAGCCAGCCACCGCTTAGCGAAGTAAATCAGGAGAAGTTTAACAATATCAAGAAAGCACTAAGCGAAGCGAAATAACTAAACCTTCATGCGGCGGAATTTTCCGCCGCCTTATTGAGCGAGATAGCGATGCACGTTACAGCCAAGCCCTCCAGTTTTCAATGTAATCTCAAATGTGATTACTGTTTTTACCTTGAAAAAGAGTCGCAGTTTACTCATGAAAAATGGATGGATGACAGCACTCTGAAAGAGTTCATCAAACAATATATCGCAGCGTCTGGCAATCAGGTCTATTTTACCTGGCAAGGCGGTGAACCCACTCTGGCTGGCCTGGATTTTTTCCGTAAAGTTATTCACTATCAACAACGCTATGCAGGCCAAAAACGTATTTTTAATGCATTACAAACGAATGGCATTTTATTGAATAATGAATGGTGTGCCTTTCTCAAAGAACATGAATTTCTGGTTGGTATCTCGATCGATGGCCCCCAGGAGTTACATGACCGTTACAGACGCAGTAATTCAGGTAACGGTACTTTTACAAAAGTGATAGCAGCCATCGAGCGTCTGAAATCATATCAAGTAGAGTTTAATACGTTAACCGTCATTAATAACGTTAATGTCCATTACCCTCTTGAGGTTTATCATTTTTTAAAATCTATCGGCAGTAAACATATGCAATTTATCGAATTGCTAGAAACCGGGACGCCGAATATAGATTTCAGTGGTCATAGTGAGAACACATTCCGTATCATTGATTTTTCTGTGCCTCCCACGGCTTATGGCAAGTTTATGTCAACCATTTTTATGCAATGGGTTAAAAACGATGTGGGTGAAGTTTTCATCCGTCAGTTTGAAAGCTTTGTCAGCCGTTTTTTGGGGAATGGGCATACCAGTTGTATTTTCCAGGAGTCCTGCAAGGATAATCTGGTTGTTGAAAGTAATGGAGACATTTACGAATGCGACCATTTTGTCTATCCACAGTACAAAATTGGAAACATTAATAAATCTGAACTCAAAACGATGAACAGTGTACAACTGACAGCGCAAAAAAAACGGATTTCAGCGAAATGTCTGAAATGTGCATATAAACCTATCTGCAATGGCGGTTGTCCTAAGCATCGTATTACTAAAGTAAACAATGAGACTGTTTCTTATTTTTGCGAAGGTTATAAAATCCTTTTTTCAACCATGGTACCTTATATGAACGCCATGGTAGAGTTAGCTAAGAACAGAGTACCGCTTTACCACATTATGGATGTTGCAAAACAAATGGAGAATAATTAATAACGCTCCCTCTTTGCTCCAGTCTTAGCCTCCTTCTTATGGCCTTAACAAGACACCCGACATAAATTCCTGTTGGGTGTTTCGTCATATCATCTTCCCTTGCGAAAATCCTGGCATACGTGGTATGCGTCAGGGCATTAGCAATACCCTTGATTATCAATAGCATAACCATAACCACTGAAAATTAAAAATTTCTATATATTTCATATTGTTAAATGA